>BNJS01000708.1_pt1 | contig 59322 bp, 44 predicted proteins | sample 8540461 | NCBI WGS metagenome assembly BNJS01 (sample SAMD00202454, study PRJDB9452) | human saliva metagenome | isolation source: human saliva | place: Japan
CTCCTTTCTCTTTTGGCTTATAATGTCGGTGCTGGGCGTATTCTTGGCTATGGCAAGCAGCCAAAGAGTAGGCTGCTACGAAAGATAGAAATTGGAGATAGAAACTTCTATCGGGAGTATGTTTCGTTCTGTCGATATAAGGGAAAAAGTTTTGAGTGGATTAGTAAAACGGAGGCAAGTGGAGTTTGCCCTGTTTTTATCATTCTTGAATATCAATACTCCCCTTGTTGGTTTTAATAACCAACAAGGGGAGTATTGATAAATGTATTATTTAGCCCACTTCCGGATGACTTTAACAATACTTTCGGTATTCCAATGGACATCCTCTACGGAACGATCTGTAACAGATTTTGATATTCGCTCTTGTCCCCGAGGAATAACTCCTACTATTGGAACATTTTCTTCCAACGCTGTATCTAACTCCCATTCCATCCAATCACTATGAGAGGCATACACACCTGCAATCCCTAAAACGATATCTGAATTAGCGATTTTCTCTTTCAAACGACGTTTGATGTATGCCGAATTTTCCGAATTGATGGGTTCGTAAGGAGAGACCTCGTTAAATTTAACATGAAAATACCCCCTCTCTTCTAAGAGATTGCGGAGCTTCTCCAAATCATCTACATGATCCCATGAGTGACTGATAAATACTGAATAAGTTTTTGCCATATTATTTATTATCACAGTTAATACTATTCTGCTTATTTGCACGGTATGTTGCTATTTCCCAGTCTTCAGGATTCTGCTCTTGGAACTTTTGGTCATACTCCTGCTCTTTTTCACATCTCCAAGTGCAAAATAACAATTTGCCAATGTTGCATACTTCCATTTAAGTTCTTCAGGCTCTTCTTCCTCCAAAGTAGGAAGGATTATATCTATAATTTGCTTCCTGATTTCTTCAGCTTCAACTTGTTTATGTATTTTATGCCGTTCATCTTTTTCGAGAGTAGATTTTTGTTCCAAGCAAAGGGCATAATTCTCTCCAGTATAGTAATCTTGATGTAGAGTCCAGCCCTTCTTGTACATCTCAATAGCGCAATCTAAAAAACTCTCATCTTTTGTTTCATACCATAATCTTTTATTTATGGCTCCAGTAATTCCCAACGTCTCAGTATCAGTCTGTTCCTTTATGGATGCCATTATTTGAAGTGCCTTTGTCAAAGCTGTAATTTTTCCGGGTTTTTCACTTTTATATGTGCATAGAGCTTCTTGTTGAATGTAAAAAATATCATTCTCTACCATTTCTCCGAGTCTATGCCATTTCTGAGCAGCTTCTTCAAAACGATTTTCGTGCATAAGGTCTTTTGCTTGTTCTGAAAGAGCATATACCGTATTCTCTTTAGAACGAAGTTCTCCTATTATTTCCTCCAAATCTTCATCAGAGATTTTGGGTTGTTCTATTTTGGGGATGTATGTGTACAGAGGGCTATCTGTCACAGGGTTTTCTGTTACTGCATTTATTATAGACTTCAACTCTCTAACGCTTCTTCGAGCTTCTTTTTCAGAGATTTCGTTACCTAAATGCTCATAAGATATAATTCGAGTATGTCCTAAGTCAAAAGGTATTTTACTCTCGCCTCCTTTTATTATAATGGTCGAATAAGGTCTGAGAGCATGTCGAGTACCCAACTCATATAGAGCATTAGCATTGTCTGTCGTAATATCCGCAATTACTAAATCCGCTTTATAGAGCAAAGCATACATACTTCTATCAATCGTACCAGAATCTAAAATTTCATCTGCACGAATACACTTGTAACCACAAGCTAATACCGATGGACTAATTATTTTACTGTACGTTTCATCCAAATCTATCGTTCTATTGGTGTAGGGATCTTGTTTTTTTCCAAAGCCCATGATAACAAAACAGATTTTTTCTTTATTCTTCATTTGAGATTGGTTTATAAGACACATAAAACACACAGCAAATAGCATACCAAACATTTTAAGTAGTCATAAAATTGAACGAATAGAAAAATGACAATAAAGAGAGAATTCCTACATGAAAAACTTCTTATGTTTTTAAATGTTTTCTGCCAAAAGTTCAGAGACTTTCTTTTGCTTCTTTTCTTTTGGTCTCCTTCTTGGTTCAAAACCAAAGAAAAGAAGTCCCGAAGCGATGGAAAATCACTTCGGGATTTCTATTTGTTGGACTTAGGCTACTCGGCTCTGTATTTGGCGGATGTTGCGGTTTACTAAGTCAATGATGCGGTCGTGATACTCGGTGTTCTTATTCTGTAAGCCACGGCACTGGATGACTTTCATTGTTTCTAGAGATACCTCTATCGTTTCTATTCGCTTGCCATCTATTCTAGCCGATAGGATTAGACTTTGCTTTTTGAGGTAGTATTCATTAGTGAAAACGCAATGGTGCAAGGCTTTCCCCTCCTCTAAATATTCCTGCACGCTCTCTAAGACTTTCACTTGGATAACTCCGTCTGTAAAGGTGATGCCAAAGAATGGGGCTTTGAGTTCTTGAAAACGCTCCTCGTTTTCTATTGCTTGCTGTCTTCTGCGTGCTTCGGCTTCTTTATCTCGCTGAGCCTGCAACTTCCGCTGTGCCGTGTCGTGGGCTTCTTGTAAGTTTTCGGGACAAACATACTTCGGGCTGTGGATGTCTTTACCCAATCTACGGAGCATATCTACATAGTCGCACCAAAGGGCGATGTCTATAATGTTGTAGTGTTTGCGAAAGGTAATTTTATAGGCTGCCCAATACTGGTCAATGCCGTGGGGATTGGTCAAGAAGTGGCGCAGGTCTGCTGTTCTTCCTCCCTTGAAAAGGGTTTCTGCACGGCTATCTGTGAGGAGGGCAGGGACTAACTTTGTAGGGGCGATGTCGTGACAATCTCCTGCAAAGCCATTTCTTTGGAGAATGTCTAGGGATTTGACCTTGGGATAGAGTGGACTTTGTGCGATGTACTGATAGACTTCGGTCTATAGGTCAAATTGCAGGCTGAGACACTGCGTAAAGTGTTGAATATGTTACCTTTGCATGAGGTTCAAAATCTCAAAATAAGGTATTATGAATAAGAGCAAATGCCCATGTTGCGACTCAACACATACGAAGAAAAACGGCAAACGCAATGGAAAACAAGTCTACAAATGCTTAGATTGTGGCTATCAATTCCGTCGCAAGCAGCTGCCATCCGAAGAAGAAATTTGGAATATATACCAAGAGAATAAACAGACGATTTCTGAACTTTCAGACATGTTCAACGTCAGCGATTCAACCATCAAACGGATGCTCGCTCACGTGACGAAAGAATGGGTTCAACCCAATCTATCAGGACTTAGTGGATACGTTCATCTTGACGCAAGTTATTGGGGACATAATTGGGGAGTTTTCCTTGCTCTAGATGACGCTTCTGGATATCCTTTGTATGTCGAGTTTATCAAGAGTGAAACCACTGCTGATTACATAAATGCAGTGCGCAGTATAGAGGCTAGAGGTTATCTTATCAAAGGGTTAATCATTGACGGAAAGCAAGCACAATTCAACCTGCTTGCAGGTTACAATCTTCAGATGTGTCAATTCCATATGAAGCAAATAATTAGGCGTTATCTCACTAATAATCCAAGACTTAAAAGCTGCCAGAGCTTTGAAGGAATTGATGAGAACGCTGCCTTCTATAACAGAATCGGAGTTCAAAGAAAAGTATACATTGTGGAAGAACTTCTGGACAGAAACTCTCAACAAACGTTGTCTGCTCAAGTTGAAAAAAACTCAATATACCCACAAGCGATTAAGATAACCAAGACTTTCTTGTAAAAATATCTAGGGAAACAATATATCCGTCAAATATATTGTTCTTCAAGAATACCTACTATATTTACTAATGCTGTGGTTGCAGAAACAGAGAGCATCATATCTTTTTTAGTTGCATTTCTTTCGTGTGTAAGAGCATTAGCCAGTTTATTAGTTGTTTTGGCATACGCTCTATATTCTTCAAAATGAGTTCCGTGAAGTTTGTAGGTGAAATATGCTTCTAACATTCTAAAACCATCGGTTTTTCCAATTGGTTTATTCTGAGAATCAACTGCCCCATAAACATCCTTGTTATAAACCAACTGTCCTAATGAAATTATTATTTCTCGGCATAAAAGTCCCACGGTTTGAAATTCGTCTACAATCTTAGCTTGTGATGAATCTGCCAGAATTTTAGCATAAGTTCTACGAATTCTATCCCATGGAGTAAGGTCAATAACGATTGGATTTCCAGACTAACGAATAGTAATGTCTGAAATTATTTTCTTTAATGGTTTATATAGTTCATTGATATATATCCTTCTGTCTTGCCAACGCTGTAAATTAGAACTATAATAGTGATACCAATCCCATAAGCTAAAGTATGGATTCGGGTTGTCTAAGTTCAAAGTTTTAAGTTTGTCGGACAACCAATTGTGTAGTTTTTTATAATCGCCATCCACGAGATCAAAACTCGGTCCACCTGTGGCAACCTTTATTAGCAGGTTGCTGATTTCTTCTATCTTTGAGAGAAGTTCTTTCTTGCCAACCTCACCTCCGATAATAGTTGAGTCAATATCCTTAGGAGAAAACCATGGAGAAATTTGAGTAATGAAGCTACTATTATTATCTGCTTTGATTACCTCGTTGAAAGTTTTTGAAATCTCAGATTCAAACTCATTGATTCTATCAGATGTGTAAGCACTATATTGGGAGACAGACAAACCAACATTGATAGTGTAGCCATACGTTCCACCATTCCAATTGTCATAGTCTGTACACGAGACAGATATAGTTCCTTCATCAAGAACAGAACAACAGTCTATGTACCCCCTTTTTTTAAGAAGCTCTTTTGCTGTCTTTAATATGGGTTTGTAGTTTATTTCTTCTTCGTAGTAAATCATTTAATTTGAAGGAATACAGTTATACGTCAACAAATGGCTTTACCTCTGACTTTGGCTCAGGCTTCACCTCCTCCAATAACTCGGTGAGAGTCTTAAAGTATGGGTCTTTTGCGTAAGGAGAGGGACTCTTTTTCACTTTGAACACACAGCCGTCAGGCTTATGCACATGCACAATCGGTTTGGTGCTCTCCAAGTCGAAAGCAAGGTAGAACTCGCGTTGTGCGTCAAATCCTTTGGCTTGCAGTTGTGTACCTGACACAATGCGTGGTCCGTTGGTTGACAACTTGTATAGTTCCTGACTCTGCTTGTTGTGGAGCAGCACATAGTAACAATGCTCAAAACCTGCGGTGAGGCGTAGAGAACCTTGATCCATGCCGGCACGGACATAGTAGAGTTTGTTCTTCTTGATGGTTTCAAGCTGCCCGCTCTTGTAGTAGCCCACAAGCACAATGTCGCTCTCGTCGGGAACAATGGTGTAGGTCAATCCCTTTTGCGGTATGCTGTCTTTAATTTGTTCGTAGCGTTCCCCTGTGCGAAGTATCTGAACGAGGTGATCGCGCAGCATCTTACCCTCTTCCTCTGGATGTTCGCCGTTAGCAACAGAGGAAAAGCACCGACATTCACCTCCTTTATGGATTTAATGTAGTAAGGTGATTCTGAACCATTCTCCTTGCGATAGCGTCCTGGGAAAAGGATGTAGCCGCCGATTATCTCCTTAGCAGTGTGTTTGAAGTGGTTGCTGCCATAGTAGATGGCATCGCGGTACCGGTGCATCTGGTTGAGTGCATCGGGTGGCGGATAGTCCGAGATGTCGTAGTCATCTTCGAGGTTATCAATATCTTTGTTCGAATCATCAAGCACACGATATTTGGCATCGTAGAGGTAGGTCAACACAAAGCCGTCTGCCTTTTGGATGTTGAGCACGATGTCGGGGCGTTGCTCCGTGGTAGCAGTATGCACTTCACCCGAACGGCGGTTGTAGGTGTGCTGATAGCACAACTCCACAATGTCATCATTTAAGCGGTTGTGATAAGTAATCTTGTGCTCCACGGTGCTGTTGGTAAACGGTGTGAGCATCGTCTTGCGGTTCTCTTCCACGAGTGCCACTTGGTCGAGGTCGGTCAGGTCAATCTCTAACACGTCCATTACCAGTTGCTTCATCTTCAGGAAGCACCACAACTCGTATAGTTCCCAAATCGGGCGCACGCCAATTTCATTTCTGCCCTCGTAAAAACCGAGACCGCTTTGCAGGATGTACCACAATCGGTAAATCTGCGAGTAGCCAGTGCGCTTTTGCAGCACGCTGCTCTCCTGACGGAAACCTTTGAACTCGCCAATCTGTCGCCAGATGCGGTGGTGCAGAACGTTCTGCAACCGTTCACCCTTGCCTTTCAGCCAGTCCAATTCTTCGCCCAAGAGTTGCCCTTGGTAGTTGCGTTGCAACTCGCTCAGCACGTCAACTAGTTTCTTACCAATCTGCTTGACGGTGTACTTCACAAAGCGGTTCTCCTTTGTGTCGATGGTCTTCTGCTTCTCGTCGTGACGGAACAGGTAGTGGTCAAGCGTCCTGGCAGCCTTTTGCTCCTCATATTGGTTGAGCATCTTGGGCAACCAACGCTTTATCTTATCCACACGGTCGTAATAGGTAATACGCTCGCCTCGGGTGTTAAGGCGGTTGGTCACAAACTCCAAAGCGGTGATGTACTCATCTATCACACCCTTAAAGATAGAGAGCCAAATCATTTCATTGCTCTGACTGCTCGACAGGTTCAGCGACTGAAACGTCTTGGTAAGATACTTGAACACAAGGTTTTCATACTCGGCGTTAATCATGCTCATCATGTGCATGAGGTCACGCTTCGTGTCAAGTTTCGGTGATACCACACGAAACTCTATCCATCCCAATCGTTCGGTCAGTCCTTTGGGTTTATAGGCATATTGTAGACGGAAAATACCTGGCTCGTTGAGGAAGTCAAGAGCAGCCATGAGGAAACCACCACTGCCAGCGGTATACCACTGGAATGCCTCTGCCACGTCTTTACTGATGTGGATGATGCGGGGCTCTCCCTCAATATCAGTGAAGTGCAGCGTGATGTTGTACTGGCAAGTCTCGAACATCACAGGGGGCAGTGCCGCCCACTCCTTGCCCTCAGGAAGAGGCGACACACCAGCCAACTGCAACGTGCCCTCCGCTGACGAGCGGTAGTCGCAGTAGTGCATGGCAGCATCCTCACCTACACGGCTTTTAAGTCGTCGGAGCGAGTTCTGTATGGAGCGTGTGCTGATAGTTATCTCCACATTCCCTGCCTTGTCTGCAAATTTCAGCGCATCCATGTTTTGCTATCATTTATGGCCAGAAACTGGTGAAATGAGATCGTTCGAGGCGTTCACGCATTTCTATAATCTTAGCGTTGGCTTTGGGGTATGCTACCTCCGTCCATGTTGCCAATTGTGCCAATGGCTCTTTCACCAAGTCCTCATTACCCTCAATGCGTGGCAGCACTTTCATCATCAGGATATTGTCAAGTGCCTTGTTGTAGAGTTCCTCAAACTCAGCTTCCTTGTTCTCCCAGCGCAGAGCGTAGAAGTGGAGTATCAACTCGTTTACTACACGGTAAGCGATACGGAAAGGGGTCTTGCCGAGGATAGCTTCAAGGCTGTCGGGCGTTGTTGTGCCGTCGGCGTCGGTTTGTCCGATGGTAGCCTTAATCTTCTTTGCAAGCTGTTCACGCTCGATGTTCATTTGCTGCAGTGCGTTATTGCTCTGCGCAAATGGTGCGAAAAACCAACCCTTATCCACAACGTTTTCACGATAGCTGAGTGCGTTAGGCTTCTCTATGTCAAACATATCGTTTAGGTTCACCTCGTTCATCTCAATGGTCATGGCACGGTCTATCACCTTACGGCTGAACTGGTAGGTGGTATCGTCCATGTTCACTGTCCCTACTACGATAAGGTTGCGAGGGATACGCAGACCTTCCTCTCTGAGGATTTCGTAAGTGGCATTGCTATATGGAGCAAACTCCTCATCGATAATAGTGTAGCTTGTGCCTTTCTCCTGTTTCTCTTTTGAAGGGAACAACTCTTTGAACAACTTGTTGTCATACTTATTAAAGATAGCAGCAGGAATAAGTGGTTCGCTCTTGATAGTTCCGTCCACATCCTTGCGGCTTTCCAATATGCTCAGGAACTCGGCGAAGTACTGCTCAACAGCTGCAAGGTTCATTTCATCAAGGCACACGAAGAATGGTACATTCTCGTGTTGCATGGCTTTAATGAGGAACTTCACGAACTTTGTCAGGTGGTAATTACCACCGTCAAGTACGGTTTCATAACCGAGCAGTTCAGTGGAGTCGTTCCAGTTTGGTTTCACCTCTACAAGGCAGTAGTTGCCGGGCGATGTCTTATCCTTGCGCAGGTCGCCCTCGTCGGGGCAGCTGGCGTATGCCATCTCCTTTACAATGCGGCTCTTGCCTGTACCTGAAATGCCGGCGAGGAGCAAGAAAGGTTTCGTGCGGAGAGCAGAAAGATAGTCAACATTGCCTTTAACGTATTCAGATTCAGTTATGTTGCGAACGTCGACATCATTGGTATTGCTGTTGAAACTTCCATTTTGCAATCCTACAAGATAGTAGTAGATGAAACCAGGGCGGAACATAACACTCTTATCGGTGAAATACATTCCAAGACTATATGCTTTTTGTAATCCACTTGTTCTTGTTCCTCTGATACTCGGATTTGTCTCAAAGTTGAAACGTGATATGTCATATCCTGCTAATATGTAATCATTGGTAGTTTCTCCTTTGATTACATAGATACCAAGCACAACGTTTAACCATCCATCACGGTTTTCTGTAGGGTAGGTTGCACCTAACTGCATCTTAAACTCGTCATCTTGCCTACTTTCATCTCTGATAGATGAAATAACAAGTTGATTTTCAACGTAGATGTGTTAGATTCACATTCTATTTCCCAATTAGAACCATTAATATGCTCCAATCTTTTGACATGCCAATTATAGCGTTCAAATATGTGCAGAAGAATTTGTCTCTTTTCTTCTGTTTTGTTTGGTAAAATTTCAGTTTTCCTCATTGATGTTGTACCATCAATATTTACTTGCAAGTGGGTATCAGCCATTATTATATGTATTTATTCAATTGCGTCGCAATAACTTGTGCCAGTAATACAGGAACTGCGTTTCCAACTTGTCTCCATTGCTCCTTTGTATCGCCATACAATTTATAGCTATCATCAAAAGTTTGAATACGCTTTATTTCTTCGATTCTTAAGAATCTATTTCTCCAGTGAAAAGGCCCTTGGTTATTTGAAAAACTTGCTTGTATAGTCCATGATGGACGGTCTGGCGTGAGTTTCAACAAAAAAGTCCAATAGCGAGACTTCCACTTAAATAGTGGATTCTTACAACCTCTTTTTTCTGTAAAAAAAAGATAGTTGTCACCAGGTGGAATTTGACAAAGCAAGTTATAATCTTTAGAGCCTGGTCTTTGATTCTTTTCTTCCTCTGTTATGTTGTCAAAGTCAGCCAAGACATCTCCACAGGTAACCCATTTGTTTGTTCCATTCTCGCCCTTTTCAGAATGAGTTTCACATGGAAACTCAAAAGTTCCTATCTCTTTTTTAAGACCAACACAGATAAAACGTTTACGAGTCTGGGGCACACCATAATTTGCAGCATTGACAACACGATAGGTTATGTTATAGCCTAACATTTTTGCTCTTTCTTTAAGAAATTCCATAGGTTCTTTGTGTGTCTTGAAAGCAAATCCATCTACATTTTCAAATACAAATGCCTTGGGTGAGATTTCTTCTATTGCCCTGAAATATTCGGGAACAGCAAATCCCGCTTTTTCATCTTGAAACCCTCCAACTTTCTCTGTGAGATAATGACGCGTCTGACTATAAGGGGGACAAGGAGGTCCACCAATAACCGCATCTACCTTTCCTTTGTATTGAGTGAAGTCAATTTTGCGAATATCTTCGCAAAGGATGGTGTCTGCAACATCGTTCAACTCTAAACTTTTACAAGCAGTATTCCAAATATCAGTTGCCAAAACTGCATGGAATCCAGCTTTTTTAAAGCCAAGGTCAAGTCCTCCACATCCGGAAAACAAACTTACTATTTTGTGCATTTTAGATAATTTTCATCAGATACTCTGTCATCGCCTTTCCTAAAAGGCATGGTACAGCATTACCGATTTGTTTATGTATTGAACGAGGACTTCCAATAAATTTGTAATCTATCGGGAAAGTCTGAATTGCAGCCAACTCTTGTATCCTTAACCTGCGGTTTGTCCAATGGAATGGACCTTCCCAATGTCCAGGTTGTGCAATTATAGTCCATGATGGCAGAAGTGGATGTAACTTTAACAAGAAAGTCCAATATCTTGTGCCAGCCTTAAATCTCTGTGGTGTGAACCCACGGCGTTCTGATAATGAAATATAATTACCACCTGGAGGCACATGTAACAGCGAATCGTGATGTAATCCTTCACAATTATCTCCCTCTGTAGCATATTCTTCCGTGTCGAATCTTCCTATCCAATCAAGAACTCGTTCATAAGGATTTTGTCCTTCTTCTGGTTTCTCAAAATTAGTTTGTATAGGCATGCATGTGATTGATTTTTTAGATGCAACAAAGAAAACTCTTTTTCTCTTTTGCGGTACACCATAACCACAAGCATTAGCTTTAACGAGAACATAATTATAGTTCATTTGGGTTATAGCCTCCGCCAAATCTTCTACAGCCTGAATATTATGTGGATGTAGAATGCTTTCGACATTCTCTAAGATAAAACCATCAGGGCGTATATCATCAATCAATTGAAGATAATTGCCAATCATGTTTCTTGGATCATCTGGTCCTAAACGTTCTTTTAAGGTTTTCCAATAGCCAGCCTTAGAGAATGGTTGACATGGAGGTCCACCCAGCAAAACAAGTTTCTCAGGATTGTTTTGTTTCAGCAATGAAGAATAATCTTGTGCTTTGACATTTCGAATATCATCAAATCGATGCTCCGAATGTGCAAAAAAAGCATTTGCCTTTAAGGTTTCTACAGAGTCCTTGAAGAAATCCAAACTGGAGATAACCTTTGTACCTGCCATTTGCGCTCCTATATCTAACCCTCCTGCACCAGAGAAGAAAGATATAGCCTGAGTCTTTGAATCCAATACAGACTCAAGGAGAGGCATACATTTATAATTTTTATCTACATAATCAATGTTGATATATTTTGTCCCAATACATGATGGGTCAAAAGAAGCGAGTAACTCATTTCTTTGTATCTCTATAATATCATCAAAACACTGTTTGGCAAACTTATATTTTGTCATTTCTTGTTAGCCTGTCGATTTATTCTTCTATTTCGTAATCAAAATCTGCTTCTATCAAGTCTTTTATATCAACTTTAAGAAGCCTCGCTATTTCAACTAATTGTGCAACCGATGGCTGTACTTTGTTTGTACGCCACCTTGAAACGGTCATTTCATTAACTCCCATTTCTCCTGCTACCCATTTGTTGGTTATTTGTTTATCTGCCAACACCACTCTTAGGCGGTTTAAGCATTTTGTATTATCCATAATGATGAGAAATTTGGCACAAAGATACACATAATCTGTTATATCTCCACATATAAGTCTATTATAAAACAGTTGTGGTAGAAGGAAAACGGCAAGAAAGATATCTTTCTTGCCGAAATGAGAACAATAATGCCGTAACGTTTGAGGGGAAACGAAGCGATGTCGGGAGCGAAACAAAACTTCGTTTTGGGAGGGTTGATAGTTAGGCTGTTAGAAAATGCCACTCACTGTCACTATTATGATATCTCGGACAAGGAATTTCTCGCAACCGATATAGAGGATATCGAAAGCGTCGGAGCCGACGGTGCGGTGTTCGAGGAAGTCATCCTCGGATTCGGCGAGATTCTCGCCTGACTTGTTCTTACGGAAGCCGTTGCAACCTCGGCTCATTCCTGCCGACTAGATGGCAAGAATAAGGCTGGAATTGTTGCTACGGCTGAAAAGGGACATAAGGCGTTGCTTTCCAGCGAAGCCCTTGACTGATGAGCTGGTGCTGCTCGTTGAAACGCATTGGGTTACCTAGATGACCCACTTCTACCTGCTAGCCGTGGCATTCAAACTAGTGGATGGACACGAAAATCCTACTCGTAGGTATGAGGTTTGTTACGACCAAGAGCAATAGCATAGTAGTTGATGACAGTCTTATTCTAGTAGCTCTGAATGATACGTAAGAATAGAATCCCTGACTTCGTGCCGCAATAAACCATACAAGAAATACCGAGAAACTTTTTTTAGGAAATAAAGGGTGTAAATCGCATAACTTGCTGATTTACACCCTTATTTGCGGAGAGAGAGGATTATGAACAAAAATTTGCAACTCCCTGGAACCCCCGGAACAGTTGCCCGTTCACCGCATTTCGAGTGCGGCCCGTTCGACCACTCCGGCATCTCTCCTTGTGGTCTTGGCGTTGATTACCATGTGCAAAAGTACAATGTTCGTTCGAAATGACCAAACAAGTTCTCGAGATTCTGTGTTTTGGGCTTGCATTTTGTGGGCGAACAGGGGCGCGGAGCAGGGACGAGGGAGTTCGGGCGCGGCGTTGGGCTAGCGTGTGGCGTGCGATGTAGAAGGGGAAGGGAGCGTGGAGCGGGGCGGTGAGAGAAGGAAAAGCGCAAACGGGTGGAGAAAAAGCAAATGTACATTTTGTTCGCCACCGATTTATGTGTAACTTTGCCACAATCTATTATCGCGCTTTATGAAGTTGACGTTAAAAACTCTCCTCACGATTTGCCTCTTGTCGTTGGTGACAAGGGCTTTCGGTGTGCGTGTCGCCCCACAAGATAAAGGGGACGATTCGCTGGAAGTGAGTTTGCTGACTTGCGCTCCCGGACATGAAGTGTATCGCCTCTATGGGCATACGGCATTGCGGGTGCGCAATGTGAATCGACCGACGCAAGACGATACGTATAATTTCGGTTGGTTCTCGTTCAATACGCCCAATTTTATGCTGCGCTTTGTGCTCGGTCGCACCGATTATTCGATGGCGAAAGAGAGCACGGCGCTTTTTGCCCAGACCTATATCGAGGATGATGCACTCGTGACGGCACAGGTGCTCGATCTGACTCCGGCTGAGGCGCGCGGTGTGCAGCGAGCGCTCAATGCCATCATCGAAGAGCATCATACGGAGGTGCGCGAATATCTCGTGCCAAACCTCAGCGGGGGGCAGGATCGCCTCACGCTCGAAATGCCGGAATGGACTTATCGCTACAACTTCCTCTATGATAATTGTACCACGCGTGCGATCGAGGCGGTGGAAAAGGTGCTGAAGCAGCACGGCGAACGCCTGGTTTTTCCCGAATTTGAAGGGCGACAGGCAGAAGTTGACGCAGCGGCAAATGATTCATGAGTTTACGGTGCAAAGCCCTTGGTATGAATTTGGCCAAGATTTGTTGCTCGGGCCGGAGGTGGATCGCGAATTTGCGCGCGAGGACTTGCCAAAAATGAACTTTTGCCGATTTATGCGCAGAAAATGTGGCAGTCGGCGAAAGTGCAGGGCGCTGACGGTAAATTGCGTTCGCTGGTGGTAGTTGAAAGTCCACTCATTCCCTTCACGACCTCTACTCACGAAGTGACATCGCCCCTTACGCCAAAAGTGGTGTTTTGGGGCTTGCTGTGCTTGGCCGTCTTGCTGACGGTTGGTGAGCAGCGTTCGTTGGATCGCACGGTGGTGACGCGTCGTGCTTGGCGCATTTGGGTCGGCACGTTCGACACGCTCTTTTTTGTTCTCACCGGTTTGGTGGGCGTTGTGCTCATGCTGTTGGTGGGCTGGTCGGAGCATCCCGCTGTCGGCACGAACTGGCTCTTGACACTGTTTAGCCCCTTGTGGCTCCTCTATATGGCGTTTTATTTTTGGGCGTTGCGCAAACAGCGCCGAGATTTCGCCGTTATTGTTCCGCTGCTCGGTGCAGTGGGCTATTTCGTTGCTTGGGCAGCTGGTTTGCAATGGTTTTCGCCGGCGACTGTGCCCTTGGCACTGATTTTGCTACTTCGTGGTGTGGCCATCTTCCGCCGTTCGACGGTGGACGCCCGCCGCTCAAGGTCGGAGCACGAACAGGACTAACTGACGCAGTTCGTCGTTTTCGCTCCTCCTCTTTATATCATCTCTCCCTCTTTCTCGATAACCCACGCGCATGCACAAGCACAATTTCCTACTTTCGCTCATCACGGTGATGACGATCTTGGCTTCCGCCGAGGCCAAGGGGGAACGTGTGCAAGGGAATGAAGGGGAGATGCCGCGATTGGTCGTCAATATCTTGATCGATCAACTGCGTTCGGACTATCTCGAAACGTTTCTCCACTCTATGTTGAAGACGGTTTCCAACAGTTGTTGCGCGATGGGTATTACTATCGGCAAGCGGTGTATTCCGTTGTGCCCCGTGATCGTGCAGTGGGCACCGCCACTTTGGCGACCGGTACGACACCGTCGAACCACGGTATTGTCGGGGAGCGTTTTCTCCACCGCGAAACACTGCGCCCCACCGTTGCGGTAGAAGACGCCACGGTGCAGGGGCGCGGCACGACCGACCGCTTTTCGCCCGTCTCTTTGCTCGTGACCACCTTGGCCGACGAGCTAAAATTGGCCACCGGCGGACATGCCTATGTCGTCTCGATTGCTCCACAGGCCACCATGGCCATCTTGTCCGGCGGCCATGCGGCGGATCAGGCCGTGTGGATCGATGATCGGAACGGACAGTGGGTTACCTCCTCTTATTATGGCGAGTTGCCGCTTTGGGCCAACCTCCGCAATACGCGCCAAAGTATAGATCGCCGATTGGCCGCCGGGACGTGGCAGCCCTTGCAACGCAATAAACCCACGGTGTTGCTGAACGGCACCACCGTAAAACCCTTCTCACATCGCATGGCCGGCAGTGGACGCTTCGGGGCGTTCAAAACGTCGGCAATGGTGAACGATGAAATGGCCGCCGCCGTGGCGGATGTGCTCAACAATACCGCCCTCGGCGCAGACGGAACACCCGATTTGCTGAACGTGGCGTTGTATGCAGGCACTTACAATGGACGCAATCCCGCCGTTTCGGCGCTCGAACTGCAAGACACCTATGTGCGGCTCGATCGCGCCTTGTCCACGATCATCCAATCGGCAGAGGCCAAAGCCGGTAAAGGGCGCGTGCTCTTTACGTTGGCCGGTACCGGCACTTTCGATCGCGAGCAAACCGACGATGAGCGTTTGCGATTGCCCGGCGGGGTGTTCGACATGCGCCGTGCGGTGAGCCTCCTCAATATCTATCTGGCCAACCTTTACGGAAAAGGCAATTATATCGATGCGACTTTCGGCACGGAAATCTTTTTCAATCGCCGGCGCATCAGCGAACAGCGCATCGACTTCGGAGAACTCCAACGTCGGGCCGCTGATTTCCTCCTTGACCTTTCTGGAGTGAAAACCGTTTATACCGGTCGCGAACTCTTAACAGGTGCTTCGAATCAGGCATCATCGGCAGCGCAGGCCGCGTATTTCCCCCAACGCTCCGGCGATGTGATCATCGTGTTGCGTCCGGGTTGGCGCAGCATCGGAGCTGACGGACAGACCTCGGCTCCCGTGACTGCCGCTCGTACCGATTTTCCGCTCATCTTCTACGGATGTGGGATCGCCCGCCGGCAGATCGGTACGCCGGTGTGCGTCGAATATTTGGCGCCCACGGTGTCGAAAGCGTTGCGCATACGTGCTCCCAGCGGATGTGCGCACTCTCCGCTCTTTTGAGTGGACTTTTTCCACCTCCTCGCGCATGAGCGAGAACTTTCACTTTCCCACGGGCGCATTCTCCGCTTGATATCGAACAGCGTAAGCCCCTTTCTCTCGTAAAAAACATCCTATGGATTTCAATAAACTCCTCTCCAAACTTTTTGGCAGCAAAGCCACCCGCGATATGAAGTTGATTCAGCCGTGGGTCGAAAAGATCAAAGCCGTATCCCCCGCGATTGAGGCTTTGACCCACGACGAACTTCGTGCAAAAACGCGCGAGTTGCAACATAATATTCAGAGCTCGGCCGACGATCTCAATCAGCAAATCAGCGAGATTCGCGCCAAGATCGAAGAAACGCCCATCGAAGAGCGCGAACAACTCTTCACGCAGATCGACAAACTTGAGAAACAAGTGCTCGAGCGCATGGACGTGGCTTTGGAAGAAGCCTTGCCCGAGGCATTTGCCATCGTGAAGGACACGGCGCGCCGTTTTGCGACGAACGAAACGATCAAGGTGACGGCAACGGACTACGACCGCGAACTCGCCGTGACGAAAGATTTCGTAGAACTCGACGAAGACGGCGTGCATGCCATCTATCACAACCACTGGGTGGCCGGCGGTAACGACCTGAAATGGGAAATGGTGCACTACGACGTGCAGCTTTTCGGTGGTGTCGTGCTTACCCAAGGTAAGATTGCTGAAATGGCCACCGGTGAAGGTAAGACGCTTGTGGCTACCTGCCCTGTTTTCCTCCGTGCGCTTTCCGGTCGCGGTGTACACGTCGTGACGGTCAATGACTATCTCGCGAAACGTGACTCCGAATGGATGGGACCCCTCTATCAATTCCACGGTCTGAGCGTAGACTGCATCGACAAGCACCAGCCTAACAGTGAAGCGCGTCGTCGTGCTTACAACTCTGACATCACCTTCGGTACGAACAACGAGTTCGGTTTCGACTATCTGCGCGACAATATGGCCATGAGCCCCTGCCGATCTCGTGCAGCGCAAGCACTACTACGCCATCGTCGACGAGGTGGACTCCGTGCTGATCGACGATGCGCGTACCCCGCTCATCATTTCCGGTCCCGTCGAGAAGGGCGAAGACCAAATGTATGAAGAATATCAGCCGCTTGTAGATCGCCTTTATCAGGGTGCAGCGCAAACTGGCTACCGAGTATCTCACAGAAGCCAAGCGCTTGATCGCCAGCGACAACAAGGAAGATCGCGAAAAAGGCTTCCTCGCCCTTTATCGTTCGCACAAGGCGCTCCCCAAAAAAACGGTCCGCTCATTAAATTCCTCTCCGAACCCGGTATCAAGGCCGGCATGCTCAAGACGGAAGAAATCTACATGGAGAACAACAACCGCCGCATGCCCGAAGCGGTTGAACCCCTCTATTTCGTGGTGGACGAGAAACAGCGTTCGTGCGATCTCACGGACAAAGGGTACCGCGTGGTTGGCAGAGCAGGTGCAGAACGATCAGCTCTTCGTGCTCCCCGACATCACCGGACAACTCTCCGCTCTCGAAGCGTCGAACCTCTCCGACGAAGAGCGCGTGGCGAAGAAAGACGAACTACTCGCCGAATATGCCGTGAAATCCGATCGCGTGCACACGCTCCAGCAGTTGCTCAAAGCCTATTCGATGTTCACGCTCAATGACGATTACGTCATCCAAGACGGACAAGTGAAGATCGTCGACGAATCCACCGGCCGTATCATGGAAGGCCGTCGTTGGAGCGATGGTTTGCACCAAGCCGTCGAAGCGAAAGAGCACGTTAAGGTCGAAGCCGCCACGCAGACCTTCGCGACCATCACGCTGCAGAACTATTTCCGCATGTATCACAAACTCGCAGGTATGACCGGTACGGCCATCACCGAGGCCGGCGAGTTCTGGAATATCTACAAGCTCGATGTGGTGGAAATCCCCACCAACCGCCCCATTCAGCGAATCGACATGAACGATCGCGTTTACAAAACGCAGCGCGAGAAGTATAATGCCGTGATCGAAGAAGTGGAACGCATGCGCAACAGCGGTCGCCCCGTTCTCGTGGGTACCAGTTCGGTTGAAATCTCCGAATTGCTCAGCCGTTTGCTCAAGCTGCGTCACATCCCGCACCAAGTGCTCAATGCGAAACTCCACCAAAAGGAAGCCGACATTGTAGCGCTGGCCGGTCAGAGCACCCCCGGCATTGTCAAGATCAAAGACGAAAACGGACAAGTGCGTGAAGAAGAGCGTTTGCTCGGCGCCGTAACGATTGCCACCAACATGGCCGGTCGTGGTACTGACATCAAACTCACCGATGAAGTGCGTGCCGCCGGCGGTTTGGCCATCATCGGCACCGAGCGTCACGACAGCCGTCGTGTCGATCGCCAGCTTCGTGGTCGTGCAGGTCGTCAAGGTGACGTCGGAAGCTCCGTCTTCTACGTTTCGCTCGAAGACAAACTCATGCGTCTTTCGCCTCCGAACGCATCGCGCGTGTCATGGACAAGCTCGGTTTCAAGGACGGCGAGATGATCGAGTCCGGCATGATCAGCAAGAGCATCGAACGCGCACAGAAGAAGGTCGAAGAAAACAACTTCGGTACGCGTAAGCACCTGCTCGAATACGACGACGTGATGAACAAGCAGCGCACCGTGATCTACGAAAAGCGCCGTCACGCACTCATGGGCGAACGCATCGGCATGGACATCTCCAACATGATCTGGGATCGCGTTGTCGATACCATCGACAAGTGCGACTATCCCGGTTGCGTCGATCGCTTCATCGAAATCTTCGCCATGCAAGTTCCCTTCACCGAGGCAGAATACGAAAGCATGAAGCGCGAAGATCTCTACGAAAAAGCCTTCGAAGCCGCCATCCAGACCTTCAACCGCAAGATGGAGAAGCTCCGCGAAGTGGCGATTCCCGTCATCAAGCAAGTCTACGAAACGCAGGCTGAGCAGTTTGACCACATCCTCGTGCCCATCAGCGACGGACGTCTCGTTTACAATGTGCGTGTGGATCTCAAAGAGGCCTACGAAAGCGAATCGCGCAACGTCGTTCGCGAATTCGAAAAGTCGATCCTTCTCCACAACATCGACGATTGCTGGAAGGAAAACCTCCGTCAACTCGACGAACTCAAGCACTCTGTGCGCAACGTGTCTACGAACAGAAGGATCCGCTCGTGGTGTTCAAGATCGAAAGCGTGAAGCTCTTCGACGACATGGTCAACGATATCAACGACAGCTCTGTTTCCACGCTCATGCGCGCCTTCATCCCCGGCACAGCCAGCGAAGAAGTACGCGACGGCGGTGAGGAAGAGCCCCGTTCGGAAGGCCACTACACCGAAACCAAGCAAGAGTTCGACGAAGCCGGCGACCTCATCGACGTTCCCGCCGGTGCAGAAGCCGAAGCCCTCGCCGGCGAACAGGTAGCGCAGCAGCCCATTGTCAAGGACAAGCTGCCCGCTCGCAACGAACCCTGCCCCTGCGGTAGCGGAAAGAAGTTCAAAAACTGTCACGGCAAAGGCATCGTCTAAGTTGTCGCGCCGAGTTTGTCTCATCGTGTAATAGTTTTCTATCCACATGAGTCTTGCAACGTAATACATCTCCCAAAGGTCTTGAATCACGCCACTCGGCGCGGTTCGAGACCTTTCGGCGTTCTTAGACCTCCCTTTCTCCGCTTTTCAGCGTACGTTTGGCCGATGTTTTCTCGCCGCAGGCAGGTGTCCCTTTTCCCTGTTCGTAGACAAGGTCACACCCTGCTCCTCAGCAACGTCGCCGCTTACGCATTCACTCATTGTTCATAACCCCCTAATTCCATATTATCATGAAAAAGTACAATTTCGGCGCCGGCCCCTCCATTCTTCCCCAAGAAGTCATCCGCGCCACCGCAGACGCCTGCCTCAATTCGACGGAATGGACCTCTCCCTCATGGAGATCAGCCACCGCAGTGCCAACTTCCAAGCCGTCATCGACGAAGCCCGCGCCCTCGTGGCCGAGTTGCTGCAACTGCCGGAAGACTACAGCGTCATCTTCCTCGGCGGCGGAGCCTCCACGCAGTTCTGCTACGTTCCTTATAACCTCCTTGAGCGCAAAGCCGCTTACCTCAACACCGGTACTTGGGCGAAAAACGCGCTCAAAGAAGCCAAACTTTTCGGTGAAGTCGTCGAAGTCGCTTCCTCCGAAGACGCGAACTACACCTACCTCCCCAAAGGTTTCACCGTGCCTGCCGATGTGGACTACTTCCACGTCACGACCAACAACACCATCTACGGCACCGAGTGGCACGAAGATTTCGACGTGCCCGTACCCCTTGTGGCCGACATGTCGAGCGACATCTTCTCTCGCGTCATCGATCCGAAGAAATACGCCCTCATCTACGCCGGCGCGCAGAAAAACCTTTCGATGGCCGGAGTCACCATCGTTATTGTGCGCAACGACGTCTTGGGCAAAGTCACCCGTCCGCTGCCCACGATCATCGACTACCGCACGCACATCAATAAGGGCAGCATGTTCAACACGCCCCCCGTCGTGCCCATCTTCACCTGCCTGCAAACCCTGCGTTGGATCAAGGAGCAAGGCGGCGTAGCCGAGATGGAACGTCGCGCCCGTGAGCGTGCCGAACTCCTCTACGGCGAAATCGATCGCAATCCCCTCTTCCGCGGCACCGTAACCGACCCCGCCGACCGCAGTTTCATGAACGTCTGCTTCGTCATGGCCGAAGGTCACGAAGCCCTCGAAGCCGAATTCCTCGCTTTCGCCACCGCGCGCGGCATGCACGGCATCAAAGGCCACCGTTCCGTGGGCGGTTTCCGCGCCTCTATCTATAATGCCATGCCCCTCGAAGGCGTCCAAGCGCTCGTCGAGACCATGCAAGCTTTCGAAGCGCAGCATCGCGCCTGATTTTTAAGGGCGGATGCGCTGCAAGCCGTCCGCCCCACTTCTTTTCACCTCATACACAGCACCGCCATGAACATACTTATCGCCACCGAAAAGCCTTTTGCCCCCGCAGCGGTCGAAGGCATCCGCGCCATCGTCGAATCATCGGGTCACACCCTCCGCCTGCTCGAGAAATACCCCGACAAAGCCACCTTGCTCAGCGCCGTGGCCGACGTTGACGCCCTCATCATTCGCAGCGACCTTGTCGATGCCGCAGTGCTCGATGCCGCTCCGCGTTTGCGCATTGTGGTGCGAGCCGGTGCCGGCGTGGACAATGTGGATCTCGATGCCGCCACCGAGCGCGACATCGTCGTGATGAACACCCCCGGACAGAACGCCAATGCCGTGGCCGAACTCGTCTTCGGGCTGCTTGTGCGCCATGTGCGCCACAACTACGACGGCACTGCCGGCACCGAGTTGCGAGGAAAGCGCATCGGTCTCTTGGCCTACGGCAACGTGGCGCGCTGTGTAGCCCGCATCGCCCGCGGTTTTGAGATGGAAGTCAGCGCCTACGATTTTTTCAATCGCGTCGAGCGCATCGAGGAAGACGGCACCTACGCCGCACACAACCTCTATGATCTCGTGCAGCAGTGCGACATCGTCAGTCTTCACACCCCCGCCACGCCGCGCACCCGCGAGTTTGTCAATCGCGAGATGATTGAACTCATGCGCCCCGGCGGCATCTTGATCAACACCGCGCGCAAGGAAATCATTCACGAAGATGAACTCCTGCAACTCCTCACCGAGCGCACCGATCTCTCCTATCTCACCGACATTCGTCCCGACCGCCACGAAGACTTCGTCGCCGCTCTCGGCAATCGCTACTACGCCACGCCCAAAAAGCTCGGTGCCCAAACTGCCGAAGCCAACGCCAATGCCGGCCTCGCCGCCGCGCGTCAGATTGTCGGCTTCTTTGCCACCGGCGACACCACCTTCCGCGTCAATCGCTGAGTAATGTCTCCGGTGCTTCGCCCATTCTTTCATAACAACACCCCCCTTAATATCTAAACCAACATGACCTTAGTGAAACCCTTCTGCGGCCTCCGTCCCGCCGCCGGCCTCGCCCACCTTGTATCGTCGCGTCCTTATGACGTGCTCAACTCTGCCGAAGCCCGTGCCGAGGCCGGCGACAATGCCCGCTCGTTCTATCACATCATCCGCCCCGAAATCAACTTTCCCGAGGGCACCGAAGAGCACGATCCCCGCGTCTACCCCGAAGCGCGCCGACAACTCGAACGCTTCATTGCCGAAGGTTGGCTCGTACAAGACGAGCGCGAGTGCTATTACCTCTACGCCCAAACCATGAACGGCCACACGCAGTACGGCATCGTCCTCGCCGCTCATGTCGACGACTACAATGCCGGCCGCATCAAGAAGCACGAACTCACCCGCCGCGACAAGGAAGACGACCGCATGCGTCATCTCACCGCTACCAACGCCCACATCGGTTCCGCCTTCTTGGCCTATCGTCACAATGCCGCGTTGCTCGCTCTCATCGAGCGCATCGCCAAGGAAGAGCCGCTCTATGATTTCGTGGCCGACGTCGACGGTTTCCGCCATACCCTCTGGCTCATCGACGGAGAAGCAGACATCGCCACCATCACCCACGAGTTCGGCAAGATGGATGCCCTCTACATCGCCGACGGCCACCACCGTTCTGCTGCCGCCGCGCGCGTTTGCACCACCCGTGCCGAGGCCAATCCCAATCACACCGGCCACGAGGGTACAACTACTACTTGGCCGTCTGCTTCCCCGCCGACCAACTCACCATTCTCGACTACAATCGCGTGATGAGCGACCTCAACGGACTTTCACCCGAAGAGTTCCTCCGCCGCCTCGAGGACGATTTTTGAAGTGCGCGACCGCGGCACCGAAAAACTTCCGTCCCGAGCGCGCCCACCAGTTCTCGCTCTATCTCGGCGGCCGTTGGTATTCGCTCGACGCCCGCCCCGGCACCTTCGATCCCGAAGATCCCATCGGTGTGCTCGATGTCGACATCTCTTCTCGACTGATCCTCGACAAACTGTTTGGGCATCACCGACCTCCGCTCCTCCAAGCGCGTCGATTTCGTCGGCGGTTTGCGCGGACTCGACGAACTGCGCCGCCGCGTCGACAGCGGCGAGATGCAGGCCGCCTTGGCGCTCTATCCCGTCACGATGGAACAAGTGATGCGCATTGCCGACACCGGCAACATCATGCCCCCCAAGGCCACCTGGTTCGAGCCGAAACTCCGCACCGGCATGGTCATCCACGACATGGAGTGAACCCTCATTGGGTTGACGTGCACCGTCTGAGCAGTGGCTCGGCCCTTCCTGCCGCGCAGGGTGCAGAGGCAACCTCCTAAAATAGTCAGGGTGCGCAACCCCCCATTCCGATAAACAACGAATCCCGCCGACTAATCGATTAGTCGGCGGGATTTTCATTTTCGGGATTTGCACCTTCTCAGAAGGTTTGCGCAATTACCTTTCTATTTCCTTTTCGGGCAAAGGCCACATTGTGGTAAAATAGGTAGCTTCCCTTTCAAAGCCGTATTGTTTGTAGTTTTCCAGCACCGACTTGTTCGGCAACTCTTGCAGCACCGACTTGCTCGGCAACTTGTGTTGGAAGCTGAGGACTTCGCCGTTGAAGAGGGTGATGTCAAAGCGGATGGAGGAAAAGTCCATGCACCGTTTCACCGGAAGATAGAACTTCAACTCCGGTTGGATGTGTTCCGCCAGTTCGGCTTCTCTGATTTCACCGAGCACAACGACATATCTGGCTGTCATGCTTTCCGTATCCTCACAATCCAAGGTGACGATGCGCCCCGAATTGTATTTCCTTCTGCTTTTATAGTCGCGGATGCGCAGTTTCATTTCCCGACGGAGATCGTAAGTTCTGCCATTTTCCGCAACGCCCACCGCCTTGATCGATTTCACTCCGCAAAGCACCGGCGAGGTGCCAATGGTGGGTAGGATCAGTGCGTGCAGTTGGCGGGCGAGGGTTTCAAGTTCTTTTTTGTGACGATTGAGCGTGTCGCCGTGCACCGTGGCGCGGAAAACCAGGTGAGCCACCTTGTCCACGTCCTGCTCGTTATACTCCTTCTTCGTCCGGTCTTCCACGCTGCGGGGAATCACAGGCACGCGATAGGTCGTTCCTTCCGGCACAATCCCCGGGATGGAATGGTAATGGTGTTCGACGATGTAAGGAAAGTTCCACGCAATTTGCGCCAAGGTGTCGCCGTGAAAGGGGCGAACGGGCTTTGTCGGTTCGTGGTCGTTGTCGCACGCTGTGAAGCAGTACAGACACAAGCCAAAGAGTAGAAATACTAGCTTTTTCATTTGTGGGTGAGTAGGTGGGTTGAATTTATTTTTTTGTGCTTGCGCATCGAATTCGTGCATTGCGTTTACTGGGAGTGTGCGTTGTTTCTTGCGGTGCTCGCGCCCTGCTCAGCGAACCGTGTGTGGCGCGAGCCGGAAGACGACACTGCCCCGAAGAAAGCGCGAGGGCGCACCAGAAAGCGTTGCGTCGCCCGGCTGCGCGAAGGGCGACAGTCATTTTGCTGCAAAGATAATTGTTTTATTTTTGTTGCAAAGTGATAGTGTTTTTTTTGTTTTTGGTTTTCTGTTTGGGGAGAAATCTCGCAAGAGTGTGGCGAATTAGACGATAAGCGCCATGTCGTGCCACCAAGAGGGGAGAGGAGGCCAAGCCGGCTTCATTAAAATGCACAGGCCATGCCGAGCGTTTCAACCTTTGCCCCGCCCCCGTGTTGAAAAAGCACGAAGGCGAAAGGCTATTCGTCTTGTGCTTGTGAGCGGTGGCCGATGAAAAGGCGCACCGCCTCGGCGCTCCGATGCCGGTCGGGATGCCCGTGCTGAAACCTGCGGACTTTCTCTCATTTCTTCCCTTGTTTTCGGAAAAAGTCCCCTTGTTTTTGTCGAAAGTCCCCAAGTTTTTCAAGAAATGTGCGCTCAATGCACATAGATGTACCAATAAAGGGTGTGAAAATCCCATATATACCTGCACAGTGCGGCATAATATCGTAACTTTGCATCATCAGTCTATTTAATACCTTCGCTATAAAACAAAAATGCAAAACGTATTCCGTACACCCTCTCCGTCGTGGCGACTTTTCGCGGCGGTGATGTTGTTCTATTCCATTGTTTTTCAACTCTCTGCACAGAATGTGAGTTGCTCGGTGGCCAACAAGGTCTATGTTGCTCCCGGGCAGCAAGGGCAAGCCCGTGTGTTGCTCAACAACTGGGAGAAGAGAAGGGAAGTAAAGCGCGTGAGCTACACGCTGACTATCGGTGGGGGCACCGGCGAAGAGCACGTCTTAGAACTCGAAAAGCCGTTGACCTACAACGACGCCGCCACGTTGACGGTAGATGTTCCGCCCGCAGCCCGCCCCGGGGTCGATGAGTTCATGGTTACAATCGTGAGAGTCGACGGCGAACCCAACCGCAACTCCTTCCCGATGAGTAGCAGCAAGCGCTACACCCTCACGCGTCCGGTGTGGCGCAAGGCCGTAGTCGAGGATCTCACGGGCATGTGGTGTCCGAATTGCCCGCCGGGCATCGCCTCGCTGGAGCATTTGAACCGCGTGGCAGCCGATCGTTACATCGGACTGGCGGCACACGATGGCGACGCTTTGGACACGGGCGATTATTACGAGGTGTTTCGCTTCTTTCCCGGCCGCCCCAAAATCGTACTCAACGGAAGCCACAATGTTGCGCCCTATTTTGGCAACAGTGGCACGGAGGAACAGCCCTTTGGCCTGCTTGCCGATGTGCAAAAAGCCTCCGGTGCGCAAACCGCTGTGCAACTCAAGGTGCAAGCGGCGTGGTCGGCCGACCGCAAAAGCGTGGACGTGCGCAGTGCCACCGTCTATCGCTGCCCGGTGGCGAAGAACAAATATCGCTTGGCCTATGTGTTGACGGCCGACAGCCTCAAGCACCCATCCTTTGTGCAATTTAACAACGCAGCGGGCGATCCGAGGTGGAAAAACAGCGTGCCGGAGATGCAAGTCTTCTACACCGGTGGTAGCGATATGCGCGGTTTGGCCTACAACGATGTGGTGGTTTCGGCCGCCGGGGTGCGCTATGGCATCGCGGGCAGCCTGCCCGAGCAGATGCAGCTCGACACCCTCTACGAACACAGCCATCGTTTTGGCAATTTGGGGCAGACCAAGCCCTATCGTTATGTGAAGCAAAACCGCAACCTGCACGTGGTGGCGCTGCTCATCGACCCCGACACGCGCGAAATCGTCAATGCCGAGCGTTGCGCGGTGGGCGAGCAACTGCAGCCTTTCGCCGTAGATCCCGCTCCCGTGCTCGATGTGCAACAAATTGTGCTGCCCGATTCGCTGAAACCGCAGATCGACAGCGTCTTCACGCTGCGCCCGCAAGTACTCCCCCTCGAGGCCAAGAGCCGTTTGGTGTGGGAAGTGGCCGACACGAGTGTGGTGAGCATGGAGGCCGCGGGACAGTTCCGCGCCCTGCGTCCGGGCGAGACGATCATCACGGTGCGTGCCGACGATGCCCACGCCGTAGTGGCGCGCTGTGTGGTGCGTGTACTCGGCCCCACGGCCATCGAGCGCCCGAACAAGGGCATGAGCGTGTGCCGCGAAGGGGCTTTCCTCGTTGTCGCCGGCGCCCCCGCCGGACAACGTGTGGTGGTCTACGATCTCTCCGGTCGCCAAAAAGCCATAGCCCGCACACGCGGTGACCTCCTGCGCCTCCGCGTCGGCACATCGCCCATGTGGTTGGTCGTGGTGGGCAACCGTCGATTCAATGTGGTGGACTGACGTCCGCCCCTTCTCTTACTTGAAGCATCAATTTCTCCGACTTATGTTCAAACAAACCCTTTCTTTCGCGCTCGCCGTGGCCGCCCTCAGTTTTGTGGCGACAACGGCGCAGGCCGATCCGGTCGATCGCCGGCAAGCGGCGGCCATTGCGCGCAACTATCTGAGCCACCCCGTTCCCCTCGGGGCGCCTGCCGTGCGCGGTGCGGTGGCCGACGAAGCACCGGCCTATCATCTTTTCGTCGGTAAGGACGAACAGCGCTTTGTCATCGTTTCCGGCGAGAGCCAAATGAACGAAGTGGTGGGCTACGGCCGCCTGACGACCGGCAAGGCCGAATCGCTCCCGCCGCAGGTACACGCTTTGTTGCAACAGTACACCGAAACGGTGCGACAGGTGCGCGCCGGACAGCAACCGGCCGCGACTGCGCCGAAGCACCTGCGGCGCTATGTCGAACCGCTCATCGATGCACAGTGGGGGCAGAGCTATCCCTACAACAGCAAGACACCTCGCGTGGGCGGGAAACCCACCTACACCGGATGTGTGGCCACAGCCGCGGCGCAGTTCATCTATTTCTACAAGTGGCCGCTCCAACGCCCGTCGCTCTATGTGCGTTCGGAAGGCGACGAAGCCGACACTTCGCCCACCTATCTCTGGGACTTGATGAAAGGCACGCGCGAGCAGATGAACTCCACGCGGGCCGCGGCGGCGGTAGGCCGTTTGTTGCTGGATGTGGGTAAGGCGATTCGCATCACCTTCGGCACGCAGGCGAGTCCGTCGAACATCGAATACACGCTCGATGCGTTGCAAAACGATTTTGGCTACACCACGCGTCTTTTGCACCGCGACCGCATGAAAGCCGACGAGTTTCGCGAAGCCATTCTGCAAGAAATCTCCGACGGCTACCCCGTGATGATGTGCGGCGGTGTGCATGCTTTCGTCTATGACGGCTACGATCGCCGCGGTTTCGTGCATGCCAACTTCGGTTGGGACGGACAGGGCGACGGATATTACGACATCAACACCATCACCACGCCGCTCCCCGGCCCGTTCATGGGCAACGGGCAGTTTTGGGAGAACCAAGTGGCGCTGATGGCGCACCCGAAGAACGGAAAGTACCCTGATTTCCCCACGCCGTTGCGCGTGCTCGGCGCACGCAAGAACACGGCGTTCGAATTTGAGCCGCGTGAGGGAAAGCCCACCACGCGTTTCGCCGCCAAGATCACGGCGGGTTCATACAATTCCATCAACGGCGAGTTTGGCCGCTTCAGCGGTCAGGTGGGTTTTGCGGTGAATGATGCCGAAGGACGCACCGTGAAACTGATCCCGTTCCGCTACAACAACACGTTGTGGAGCAGTATTTTCACCACGTGGAACTTGGAAATGTACGATATCGACCTTTCCGAAGTGCCCGAGGGTAACTATCTGCTGGTACCGGTGTGCCGCGAACTCGTGGCGCGCAACCCCGACACGTACAAGCCGTGGTATCCGATCAGATATGCCAACCGCATGAAATTGGCCGTGGCCGGTGGGAAACTGACGGTGGAGGATGAAATTGCGGGCGGCGCACTGAGCGTGTGTCGCGACCCTGAATTGCTCTACCCGGCCTATGCCGGTTCGGGCGATCCGGCGCTGTTGACTTTCACCGTGCGCAATCCGAATGTCGACGAGGTGCACGGCAACTTGAAAATGGTGTTCACGCCGGTGAACGGTGGCGCGGAATACGTGGCGCCCTTCCGACCGAGCAGCATTGTCTCCTTCCGCCGTTTGGCCGATACGCAGGTGGCGGTGGATTTCCCCACCAACTATGGAGACAAAGCGGGTAATCACGAGATGGCGGCAGGCCGCTATAAGCTGAAATTGGTATTGGAAACGACCAACACGAAGGAGAAGCAACTCATTCCGCTCGGTGCCGATCGAGATTTCGAAATCGAAGTGTTGCCTTATCCTGATTTGAGAATCTTCGTGCGCAATGTCGATTTCATGGTCGGCGGCAAAGCCGTGAACGAACAAATCTTTGATGTCGACAAAGACCGCGATCTCTCCATGCGCATCCACACCGAGGTGCGCGGCGACCAGCGCAAATCCTACTGGGGACGCGTGTTCTATCGCTTGTACTGCCCCGAAACGGGCGAATCGGTCGATGCCGGTGTGGCAAGCAACGTGAGTTTGCGGCCTTTCGTGCACAATCCGGAACAAAAGACGGCGGCCAAAATCGACGTTTCACGCCTGAAGCCGGGTTGCCGCTACGAGGTGCACGTGGAAATTGAGCAGGGCAACGGCCGTCGCGAGATCTGGACGAACGATTCGCCCCGTGCGCAGTTGATGATGGTGAAGAGTGAGGAGAACCCCTCGCCCGATACGCCGGTTCAGCCCATCGTGCCGCCCACGCCCCAACCTCCTGTTGTGCCCGTCGTGCCGAAGGCCGCACAGGTCGTGCTGGATTCGACGAAACTCACGGTGCGAGTGGACGAAATCTTCAACCTGAAGGCGAGTGTCTTGCCGGCCACGGCCAGTCAGCAGTTGACTTGGCAGTTGAGCGAGCCGGGGATTGTCGACATGCTGGGCGGTGGCGGTTTCAGAGCCTTGCAAAAGGGGGAACTCACCATCACCGCTTTGGCGCTCGACGGCAGTGGAGTGAAGGCTGAATGCCGTGTGACGGTGAAAGGTCCGACGGCGCTGACGCCGACCGACGCAGCTTTGCGCCATCGCTTGCAATGGGTGGGTTCGACCTTGGTGTTGCGCGGAGTGCAACCGGGTGCCTCGTTCGCTTGTACTCGGCAGCGGGCAAAACCTTGCGCAGTTTTGTGGCAACCGGCTCGGAAGTGCAGCTTGACTTTGCGCCCTTGCAGGGAGTCTTCCTCCTTGAAACCTCCGACGGCTTCCGACAAAAAGTGGTACGCTGAACCCAATCTGTGGGACTGTGACGCTTTTCCGTTGTCGGCAATGGGGAAAGTCCGTTGCCTGCTGAAGCAGACATCTCGTCTGCCGAACAAAATAGGGCAGCACACGCAATAGGAAAAAGTGGTGCACTGTAAAGTGCACCACTTTTTTTACCGCCCGCGCGCGTTTTACACCAGGGAATCGATGTTGTTCTGCCGTGTGCAGCCGGTAATGTCCGAAAATGTGTGTGAGATTCTCCTTCGTCCTTCCTCTCCGGCTTGGGGACAGTATCGCCGATTGCGCTGCACCTTCTCGCGTGGGGTGGGTGACGTACGACGAGCACAGCCCGTTTTGTTCGGTCGATGCTCTCTTTCTTCTTGATTTCACACCACCCACTTCCGTTGTTGCGAAAGCCAAAAAATAAGCGTCCCGCCTTTCCTTGGAAAAGCGGGACGCTTTATGCGTTTGACTCGTTGATTATTTCACTTCGAGCTGTGCACCGGGCTTGAACTTCACGACTTTCTTAGCGGGGATCGTGATTTCTTGCTTAGTGGCGGGGTTGATACCCTTGCGCTCTGCGCGTTCGCTAACAGAGAAGGTACCGAAACCGAGGAGGGTTACCTTGTCTTCAGACTTGATAGCGTCTGCGATAGAGTCGAGGGTAGCGTTCACAGCAGCCTTGGCTTGATCTTGCGTCAAGTTGGCTTGTTTAGCCACTGCATTAACGAGTTCTGTCTTATTCATAATATGCTATTTTTGAATTATTGTTCGGATGTTAGTTTCCTTGTGAGTGCAAATATATTGTAAGTTGTGAGGGTGCGCAAATAAAACGTGCTTTTTTTGCGCTCTCGGGGCAAAAAAGCCACAATTTCTCCGTTCCAGCCGTAAAAGTATTGAGATCTTGGACGATAAATCAGCGGACTACCGCCACTTTTGCGGTAATACCGCGTGAGCCGTCGGCGTTGGAAATATGGAAATAATATACACCCGAAGCCACCATTCTGCCGCGGCTGTCGCGTCCGTCCCATCTAAAGAGTCCGCCTTGACTGCGTCCGGCATAGACGAGTGAACCCGAAGTGGTGGTGACGCGCACATCGGCATCGGCCGTCAGCCCATCGAGAGACACTTCGCGCTGAAGGGTGGGGCGAAATGGGTTGGGATAGACGCGCACGTTGGTTCTCGCAAGCTGTTCTTGCGGTTCGGCGGCGTCACTGCGATAAGCAATCATGCCGGCATCGGTCGAGATCATCACATTACCGTTAGAAGGGTGGCAGGCAATGCTCCAAATATTGTCGGAAAAGAGGGGAGAATTGTTCGTTTTGAAATGGTGGATCGTTTTCACTCCGTCGGGCGAGAGGAGATAGACGCCATCGCCCTGTGTACCCACCCACTTGCGGTTGGCACCGTCGATGGCAATCGCCGTCACGGGGACACCGGCGAGCAGATAGTCGGCATAGTCCGTGCCGTCGTTGCGCGGCACCTTCACTTGGGTGACGTGGAAATCGTTGTCGAACCACGTTTCGGATCCTCAATTTTGAAGATTCCTTCATTCGTGCCGAGCCAAATAGCGCCGTCACGGTCTTGTGCGAAACACAGCCCCTGCGAGAATGAGCAAGGCGAGCCGTCTTGGTTGAGGAAGGTGGTGCGATAGCGCGACACATCGTCTTCGGTGTTGTCGAGCGTTCCGTTGTAGTCCAAACAGAGGAAGCCGCCGTTGTGATTCGACACGGTGCGGCGCGAAGTCACCCACAAGCGCCCGTCGGCATCGATCATCGTTTTCTCGAGCGTGGGAGCGTTGTCCAGTTCTTTGACGTAAAGACCTTTCCACGTACCATCGGGGCGAAGCGCCCAGATGGCGGTGTCGGCACTGTTGTTCAGCACAAAGAGGTTGCCGGCCTTGTCATAGATGACTCCATCCGTGCGAACGTATGAATAGGAGGCGGCACTGTTGTTTTTCACTGCCGAAACCAAGGGCGAATTACCGCGTGTATATTGTTTTTCGGGTGTGCCTTTGTGATAAAGGTAGATGCCGGTGCGACCGGTAGAGACCGCAAAACGGTTGGCATCCGTGGGAGATTGTGCGATGCAAGTGGCGTTCTCAAACGGCGCACGCGTAAATCCTTCTTTCTCAGTCGGTGTTTCGAAGAGCGTCCAATTGTCGCGCTCATAAATCATGGCCATTTGTGGGGTATCGACGCGGTCGTAAGGATCGAGACGTCCGCAGGCAACGAGCAAGCGGTTGCCGACTTGTTGCATGAAGTAGCCCAAGTCATAGCGCGGCCCGTAATACCCGAAACCGGCGGTGGAGGCCGTCAGGTCGAAGGTGGTACCATTGAGCGGAACGCGCACAAAACCTTTGGCCGTCGCGCCCAATCCAGAAGTTGTCTTTGCCGTCGGGCTGCAACCAATTGAGACCGCTTCCCAGCGTTGTCGCGGTGGCCGATGAAGCATTGTCGTCAAATTGGAGCAAAGTCAAGTCGTTGAAACCATACACCGCGCCGCTTACGCCCGTTTGCAGTTGTTTGAGTGCCAACAAGTCGACGCGCGCAAAATCATTCGCGCCGGCTTTTTCCACCAATCCCGCAGCGATGCGCCAAGTGCCGACCACAGCCGTTGAGCCGCCGGCCACATTGAGATAAACCGCGTTGGCCGATGCGGCCAAGTGCTTCACGGGTGTGGAGAAGATAGTACTCCAGAGCGCAGGGTCGGAGAAATTCTGGAGAATGCCGATGGATTTCACGCCTTGTTCGGTGGCCACGAGCAGCCGGTCTTTGACACGGAGCACATCATTGCAGTTCGCCATCAAGAAATGCCCTTTGAGTTCGCGGCGGGCGAGGTCGATCCAGACAAACCCCTTGTTGGTGGTGAAAAAAGCATCGTCGCCCTGCACCCGCAGGCGGTCCACCGTCAAATTCTCCGCCATGGCCTGTTTGATTGCCGGGAGATTCACGAGCATTCCGTCCGCCGGTCGGTAGAGATCGATGTTGCCGTTCGTATAAAGGAGCACCAACCACCCGCGTGTGGCGGAGTAGCCGATGTGTTTGATGCGCTTGTCCGACAGTCCTGCGCTCACTCTGTCCACAAAAGCCACGGCATCGTGCGCGGTGTCGTAGATGAGCAGATTCTCGCCCATCAAGGCGTAGACATACTGCCCCGAAAACCACACATTCCGTCCCGTCGTGGTAAGCCAAATGGGGCGTCCACCGGTCGGTGGTGCCGTTCGCAGCGTGCAGGGTGCCCTGTCCGAAAAGACAGCACAGCCAAAAGAAAAGTGCGAGGAACTGTTTCATAACATCAAGGGTCAAAGCGAAGCGAGATTGTCGAGGAAGGTGCAAAGTTTCTGCACGGCGCGTGCACGATGCGAAAGATGGTTCTTCACCTCGATGCCCAGTTCGGCAAAAGTCTTTCCCGTGTCTTCGGGTGAGAAAACAGGATCGTATCCAAAGCCTTCGGTGCCGCGGCGTTCTTCACTGATCTGTCCGTCCACACGTCCTTCGAAGAGGAATTCTTCGCCACGGTAGATCAAGGCAATCACCGTGCGGAAGTGCGCCGCGCGGTTCGACTTGCCGTGCAACTCTTGCAGGAGTTTGTCCACATTGGCGTCGCTGTCGTTTCTGTCCGGAAAGGCATAGCGTGCCGTGTGTACGCCGGGACGTCCGTCGAGCGCGTCGACTTCCAGTCCCGTATCGTCGGCAAAGACGTCGAGCCCGTAGCGTTCGTAGACAAATCGCGCTTTCAGCAAAGCGTTGCCCTCGAGGGTGTCGGCCGTTTCGGGGATATCCTCGTGGCAATTGATGTCGGCCAGTGAGACAATTTCAAACTTATCGCCCACCACAGCCGTGATTTCTTCGAGTTTATGGGCGTTGTTGGTCGCGATGACAAGACGTGGTTTCATTGGGGGGAGTCTTTGCGTTGAGTTATTTCTTTTTTTCGGAACTGCTGGCGGCCTGATCGCTGGCCACCTTCGCTTTCATTTTTTCGATCTCAGCACGATCCTTGTCGGCGTTGGCGCGCAACTTGATGCGGTCGAAGCCATAGCCGAAGACCCCCGAGGCGCGCGTTTGACTGATGAACGCATTCGGGTCAATCGAGAGAATGATGCGGAAAATCGTGTTGGCCTCTCTGCGCTTCGCCAGCACAATCAGCACCTTGCGTTCCTGTTTCGTGTACCAACCTTGGCCGTTGAGCACCGTCACACCGCGGTGCAAACTGTTGATGCCCGAGGCAATTTCATCATATTTGTCAGAGAAAATGAGAAACTGCACCGATTGTCGACCGCTGTTCACCACATAGTCGACGATCATCGTGCTGCAAATCAGCGTGGTGTAGCCATAGAGGAGCGTTTGCAGGTTGCTGTGAGGGAGGAAGAGCGAGGAGGTGATGATGCCCACGTCGCAGAGCATAATGAGGGTGCCGAGCGACACATTGCGGTGCTTATTGATCATCGCCGCAATGACGTCCGTTCCACCCGTCGAACCGTTGCGGAGGAACACCAAGCCCATACCGATGCCGATAAAACCCGCGCCGAACACCGCACTCATAAAGGCGTTGTCCGTCACAATCGGCAGTTTGACGTGCGCATTGTAGCCCGCCGGAAACAGTTCCGGGTTCGTCATCCACAGGTACTGCATGATCCACTCCACCAGCGAGAGCAGCGCCGTGAGGGTCGCCACTGCATAGATGGTTTTCAGGCAGAAGCGCCACGACAGCACATAAAGCGCCATCGCCAACAAGATGGCATTGGCCAAGAAGAACGTGTATTGCACCTTCCACCAGCCCGTTGCGTAGAAGATAACGGCGCCCAAGCCCGTCGTACCGCCCGGTGTGATTTCGTGCGGCATGAGGAAACAAGTGAAGCCCACGGCATAGCAGAGCAAACCGAAAGTGATGATCAGGTAGTCCTGAAATTCGAGCCACCAGTTGATTTGTAAGGAGCGCGACATGGCAAGTTTTTAGGATAAATTCCCTCTCACCGCACCAACGGTGAGAGGGAGAAAATAGTCAAATGAATTATTTCTTCAGAACGATGTTCACGATGCGTCCCGGCACGACAATCACCTTGGCCACCGTCACACCGTCGAGGTATTTTTGGCTCTGTTCGGCTTCGAGTGCCGCCTTTTCGATCGTCTCTTTCGAAGCGTCGGCGGGGAAATCGAGGGTGAAGCGCGTTTTGCCGTTGAACGAGATGCCGAGCGTCACGGTGTCCTCTTTGAGGTACGATTCGTCGAAGGTCGGCCACACCGCGTCGCACACCGTCGTTTCGTGTCCCAAGCGGTGCCAGAGTTCTTCGGCCATGTGGGGCGCGAAGGGGGCGAGGAGCACCACGAAGGTCTCGAGCACCTCGCGCGAGGTGCATCTTTGTTGTGCCCATTCGCTCACCGCGATCATGAAGGCCGGCACCGAGGTGTTGTAGGCGAAGACCTCAACATCTTCGGTCACCTTTTTGATCAACTTGTGGAGCGTCTTGAGGTTCTCTTTCGTGGGAGCGTCGTCGGTCACCGTGCAAGCCTCGCCTTGGAAGAAGAGGTTCCAAGCCTTTGAGGAAGCGGAAACAGCCGTCGATACCGTTGCTGTCCCACGGTTTGCTCTGATTGATCGGGCCGAGGAACATTTCGTACAGACGGAGCGTGTCGGCACCATATTTCTCGACGATCAGGTCGGGGTTCACCACGTTGAACATCGACTTCGACATCTTCTCCACTGCCCAACCGCAGATGTATTTGCCGTCTTCGAGCACAAATTCTGCGTCGGCATATTCCGGTCGCCAAGCCTTGAAGGCTTCGGTGTCGAGCACGTCGGCCGAAACGATGTTCACATCTACGTGCAGGGGCGTTACCTCGTATTGATCCTTCAGCCCGTGGCTCACGAAGGTATTCGTGTCCTTGATGCGATAAACAAAGTTCGAACGCCCTTGGATCATTCCTTGGTTCACGAGCTTTGGAACGGTTCATCCTTCGGGCAAACGCCGAGGTCGAAGAGGAACTTGTTCCAGAAACGCGAGTAGATCAAGTGCCCCGTGGCGTGTTCCGAACCGCCCACATAGAGATCCACCTGCTGCCAGTAGTCGGCCGCCTCCTTGCCCACGAGCGCCGCGTCGTTGTGCGGATCCATGTAGCGGAGATAGTAGGCCGACGAGCCGGCGAAGCCCGGCATTGTGCTGAGTTCGAGGGGGAAAACTGTTTGGTTGTCGATGCGCACATTGTCCGTCACGCATTGTGCCGCCTCGTCCCACGCCCAGCGTGTCGCATTGCCGAGGGGCGGTTCGCCCGTTTCGGTGGGGAGGAACTTCGTCACCTCGGGCAGTTCGAGCGGCAGGCACTCTTCCGGCACGAGATGCGGCATGCCCTCTTTATAGTAGACGGGGAAGGGTTCGCCCCAGTAGCGCTGACGGCTGAAAATCGCGTCGCGCAAGCGATAGTTCGTTTTCACGCGTCCCAAGCCGTGTGCCGTGACGAAGGCCTTGGTGGCGGCGATGGCCTCTTTCACCGAAAGGCCGTTGAGGGAGAAGCCCTCGCGAGTGGTCACTCCGGCGCGGGGCGAATTGGTCACCGTGCCTTCTTTCGCGTCGAAGCTCTCTTCGCTCACATCCGCGCCCTCGATGAGGGGCACGATGGGGAGGTCGAAGTGGCGTGCGAAAGCATAGTCGCGGCTGTCGTGTGCCGGCACCGCCATGATGGCGCCCGTGCCGTAGCCCGCCAGCACATAGTCCGAAATCCATACGGGGATTTCTTCGCCCGTGAAGGGATTCACCGCATAGCTACCCGAGAACACGCCGCTCACCTTGCGATCCGCGATGCGTTCGCGTTCCGTGCGCTTGGCCGTGGCGGCCACATAGGCCTCCACCTCTTCGCGGCGGTCGGCCGTGGTGAGTTGCGCCACGAGTTCGCTTTCGGGAGCGAGCACCATGAAGGTCACACCGAAAATCGTGTCGGCGCGAGTGGTGAAGATCGTGAACTTCACGTCGCTGTCTTTCACCGCAAACTCCATCTCCGTGCCTTCCGAACGGCCGATCCAGTTGCGTTGCGTTTCCTTGATCGAATCGCTCCAGTCCAGGCCTTCGAGGCCGTCGAGCAGGCGGCCGGCGTAGGCGCTCACGCGCAGACACCATTGCTTCATCTTCTGCTGCACCACCGGGTGTCCGCCACGTTCCGAAACGCCGTCCACCACTTCGTCGTTGGCCAGCACAGTGCCGAGCGCAGGACACCAGTTCACCATCGTCTCGCCGAGGTAGGCGATGCGATAGTTCATGAGGGTCTCCTGGCGCTGCTTGTCGCTCATGGCGTTCCACTCGTCGGCGGTGAATTGCAGGGGTTCACTTTCGGCCGCATGGAGGTCAGCCGTGCCGTGGGCGGCAAAATGCGCTTCGAGTTCCGCGATGGGGCGAGCTTTTTCGGCCGCCGTGTCGTAGTACGACATGAACATGCGCGAGAACGCCCACTGCGTCCACTTATAGTATTCGGGCGAGCAGGTGCGCACCTCGCGCGACCAGTCGAAGGAGAAGCCGATTTTGTCGAGCTGTTCGCGGTAGCGGGCAATATTTTGCGCCGTGGTCACCGCCGGGTGCTGTCCGGTTTGAATGGCATACTGCTCAGCAGGCAGCCCATAGGCGTCGTAGCCCATGGGGTTGAGTACATTGTCGCCGCGCAGACGACGATAGCGTGCGTAGATATCTGAAGCGATGTAGCCCAGCGGGTGGCCTACGTGCAGACCGGCGCCCGAAGGGTAGGGAAACATGTTGAGGACGTAAAACTTCGGGCGATCGCTCGAGGGCTTCGCCGTGTAAGTGCCTTCGCGAGCCCAAGTCTCGCGCCACCGCTTTTCGATGTCTCTGAAATTATATTCCATTTTGCTGTCGTTGTGTCTCAATATATATAGCTGCAAAGTTACGCTAACTGCAAGCAGCAAACAAGAAAAACCGCCTTTTTTTCTCGTTTCTCGTCTTTGCCCCCTCGGGCCGTAGATGCAACCGGCAAGCGCAATATTAAGTTATTCTGTTGAAGAACTCTGCTTTGGTATTTCAAACCTCAACTTTTGTCTAGGTCTACTGTTGATTTTCTTCTGTGTAAATTCTGGCACCTCAGTTCTTTCTTTTATTTCAGCTGTAAAACCATGTGAAGTGAAAGGATTATCCCAGTCATTAAAAATAGCACCTTTGGAGATGACAGTATTTTCAGGAATATCTTTTGATTTGAATCTTATGATCCCGCCACTATTTTTTGAAAGATGCAACTTGATGTCCTTGTTTTACTCCTCCACCAACCAGTTCCCATCTTTTTTTAGATAAGCAATTGGCTCTACATTAAATTTAAAACCTTCTATTGGTCTGCGTTCCTCCCAAATGTCAGAAATTTCCTCTTCTGTCGCCTCATATATAGGATCATACCCGTGTCTTGGAAAATCTTTTAAGTATTTCATTGCGTCTTCTAATGGACGAAGCACAAATCCGTCTTCTGAAGCATTTTCTACAAAGAAATTAAATCCCATGTATTTGACAAAGGTTGTTGTGTTAAAGGCGCTTGAAATCTCTTTTTTTGAAACATGTTTATAGCTAATCGCTTTATTGTGTCGTGAAAAACCTATTTCCTTCAACTTTTCGTATTGACACCTTTTGTCTATTAATTCAAATATATCGGGATTATCTGTTTCGTAAAAACAATACTCTTGCGATAGGTAAATGGCAAAATTTCCTCGTCTGTACGTTCTCATAAAGCTACTTTATAGGTGTGGATTCATTTTCTTTATGTGCTAAACAACGCTTTTGAAAGCTCTCAGCCATCGCTAAAAACTTCATAGAACTCTACTTTATCGTTTGGTTTGGTATAAAGTAGGTTTCTAATTTTAAATTCTGAGGCTCCAATTCTTCCTTGTTTTCCTGATGTAAATCCGTGTCCCGCGTAAGGGGGATTATCAAGCAATTCTTCTCTTGGTATAGATAAATCCGAAGCCGTAGAGTCAACCAACAGGTGCAAAAATTAGGCTATTCTTTTGACGAACTCTGCTTTTGGTCTTTCAAACCTCAACTTTTGTCTAGGTCTACTGTTGATTTTCTTCTGTGTGCTCGCCAATTAATCTCTGAGAGTCCTCGAAAGGGGAGGCTTCTTTTGTTTCTCCTTCGCGGCGGTATCGAAGGGGTAGACTTCTCCGGTCGCTTACGTCATTTTTCGTCCTCTTGCTCGGCGAAAGTGGTGCAGGTTGTGGCGCGTGCTGAGCTGTAAAATGGCTTTTCTCGGTGATCCTCGCTCATGGCCGAAATGAGAGGGTGTGTTTTGGTTTTTTTAGCACTTCTTAGCCATGGCTCTTCCGCCAACCCTATGGCGAAAACGCCAAGTTCGCGCGGGCGCGTCCAGTGATTTTCCACTTTTATGTTCACCTCTTCACCGAATGGGCTTATCTTCTTGTGCATGAATAGAATAAGGGTGAAGGCAATCCGCGAAATTGCCTTCACCCTTTCGATTGCTTGGGTTGTGATTCGTTGTGTTGGTTTTGCAAATGTTGATTTTTGCTCGCGTTCGCCTTCTGTTTGCACGAGGTGAAGCAAAAGGTGAAGGCAAATTGCTGCAATTTCTTCACCCTATAATGTGCAGTGGCACAGCGTTTGTGCCGCTCGGTGAAGGTGTGAACACAAAAACCGAAAACAGCCGGATGCGCGTGTACGCGATCGCGCGCGAGGGAGAGGGACAAAACTGGGGGTGACGGGGAGTGCGCACGCGCCGGGCGAAAGTGGGGAAGTTGGGACGGAAAGTAGTCCGTTCTTTTTCAATTGTTCCCCGGTTTTGCTTGTGTGGTGTGCGTGTCTTTGGCCGGCTCCGCTTAGACCTCGAGCAAGAGGAGGACGGCCACGGTGACCAAGGCGAAGCGCAACATATTGCTCGAGGTGATGCCCAGCATGCGGTTCATTTCGCGGCCGGCCGGCATTTGGGCGAATTGCCGACTGCTGAGTGCGTGGCCGACGAAGAAGCCGACGAAGAGGAGCAGGCCGAGTCCCAACTTCCACAGCGGGGTGGGGAAGAGCGTCGCCGTGAAGAGCACGGCCGCATAGGCGCAAGCGACGGCGATGAGGCCCAGGAGGAGGTAGAGCCGATGGCCGGCTTCGCGCCCGATGAGGACAATGAGGGTGCGTTTGCCCGTGCGGCGGTCGTTGTCGATGTCGCGAATGTTGTTCACCACCAGCAGGGTGTCGACCATCGCGCCCACGCCAAGGCCGAGCAGGAGAGCGGAGAGCGTGATTTTGCCCGTAAGGGCGAAGAAGGTGCCGACGACCGGCACAATGCCGAAAAAGAGGAAGACGAGGAGGTCGCCCATGGCGCGGCGGCTGAGGTGGGTGGTGTAGAGGAGGGCGCCGGCGATGCACGCCACGCCTGTCGCGAAGAGCCCGACGAGGAGGTGCAAGGGAGGGATCGGAAGGGCGCACAGCAGGATGGCCGTGAGTCCGAGCCCCGTGAGGGCGGCCAGCGCAAGCACCGCCACGATGCCCCACGTCATGGCGCGTGGCGAGATCCACCCCTGAGCGCAAGCGCGTTCGGGACCGAGACGATCGTTGCCGTCGGCACCGCGGCGGAAGTCGATGAGGTCGTTGATGAAGTTGGAGGCGACTTGCATGAGCGCGGCGAAGAGCCCGCAGAGCAAGGCGGCGATGGGCGCGCGCCCATGGAGCATGATGAAGATTTCACCGTGTGAAGTGACGAAAGCCAAGGTGGCGCCGGTAACCACCGGAACCAAGGCGGCGGAGAGGGTTTTGGGGCGGGCGGCCAACCACCACGCGCGCAGGGAACCGGGACGAGAAGTTGTATTCATAATGGGGCGAAGTTAGTCGTTTCGCTTGGTTCGACCAAAAAAAAACTGTACTTTTGCTTGACCGTTGCACGGCGTTTGCCGTGACGGAATGTACTTAAAAAATAACCCTTTTCCCGTCATGCCCTACAACGAACATTTCCCACGCGAAGGCCGCATCGAAGTGATATGCGGCGGCATGTTCTCCGGTAAAACTGAAGAACTGATTCGCCGTATCAAGCGTGCGCGCATTGCGCGTCAGGAAGTGGTGATCTTCAAACCTGCCATCGACACGCGTTACAGCGACGAAGAAGTGGTGTCGCACGATGCGCGCACCCTCGATTCGCAACCCCTTGATTCGGTCGACCAAATCCTTGCCCTATCGGCGCAGACCGATGTGGTGGGCATCGACGAAGCCCAGTTTTTCGAGGAAGGGCTGGTGGCGGTGTGCCGCACGCTGGCCAACGAAGGCAAGCGCGTCATTGTGGCCGGTCTCGACATGGATTTCAAAGGCCAACCCTTCGGGCCGATGCCGGCGCTCTGTGCCGTGGCCGAAGACGTGACGAAGGTGCATGCTGTGTGCGTGCGCTGCGGCCGCTTTGGCGCAGTTCAGCCACCGTTTGGTGGCCGGCGACAAGCAAGTGATGCTCGGCGAGCAACAAACCTACGAACCGCTGTGTCGCTGCTGCTACAATGAGGCGACCGGCATAGGCTGAGACCGACGCTGCGCGCCGTGACGTTGAGGTCTGTCGACAGCAGCAATTTATACTTCAAAACTGAACTTATGAAAGCCTTACTCTCCCTCCTTTTCGCTTTTGTGGCGACGATCTCGGCTTTCGGACAGCAGGCGCAAGAAGACTTGCGCACCGATCGCCAGTTGGTGTTCCCGACTTTCCGCAAAGCCAAAGTGTTGCAAACCTTCGGTCGCTCCATCACGGCCGAGGCCAATGTGCTCTACCGCGACGGCGCGTTGTGCTTCATCGATCCGGCAGACGGCAAGGTGCGCAAGGTGACCAATGCCAGTGTGTTGGGCGCCGTTTTCGATGACTCGATTCGCTACGAGAAAGTGGACGGTGCCATGATGGGACGCGTCGTGGCCACGCAGGGCTACAACAAACTGCTGTGTGTGACCACCATCGATATGGATCGTTACCGCGAAATCACCACCGGTTCGACCGATCTACCTTTCGTTTCGCTCGATTCGGGCGGCGCGCTGCCCGACCTTTTCATGGACTTGAGCGGCACGGAGCAACGCGCCAACAAGGGCTATCCGCTCAAACGCACCTACTATTTCTCGCTGCGCGGCAAGATCGTGCCGGCCAAAGAGCGCTTGGTGAAGAAAGAGGTGCGCGAGGACATGAAGCTGGCCTTCAAAAACTTGATGGACGACCGCTGGTGGAGCTGGGGCGACCAAAAGTCGTTGCAGCGCCTGCTGATGTATTTCCCCGAATGAGTCGCGCTGCGGCCGCTGTGGCACATGGCGCGTCGCGGTGCAGGTTTTTTATGTCCGCGCGGCCGGATGAAACCGCGGCGGCAACATCGAATTTATGTCTACGATTCTTTTCTCTTCTCCCATCTTCGGCCCGGTGCACAGTCGCCGGCTCGGTGTCTCGTTGGGCGTCAATCTTTTGCCGGCCGACGGTAAACTTTGCACCTTCGATTGCATCTATTGCGAATGTGGCTTCAACGGCGACCACCGTACGCGCTCGCCTTATCCCACACGCGAGGAGGTGGCGCGAGAGTTGGAGCAGACGCTCGAGCGGATGCAGCGCGAGGGACGCGGCCCCGACGTAATCACCTTTGCGGGCAACGGCGAACCCACGATGCACCCCGAGTTTGCCGACGTGATCGACGACACGATTGCGCTGCGCGATCATTATTTCCCCGAAGCGAAAATCAGCGTGTTGAGCAATGCCACCTTCAGTCGCCGACCGGCGGTGTTTGCCGCTTTGTGCCGCGTGGACAACAACATCTTGAAGCTCGACACGGTGTCGGCCGATTACATTGCGCACGTCGACCGCCCGCAAGTGCGGTATGATGTGGACGAACTCGTGAAAGGCCTTTGTGCTTTCGAAGGGGAAGGTGCAGATCCAATCGCTTTTCATGGCCGGCAGTTACGAAGGGCGCTCGGTCGACAACACGGGCGACGAATATGTGGCGCCGTGGTTGGAAAAACTCCGCCTGATCGCGCCTGAAGCGGTGTATGTCTACACGATCGACCGCGATACCCCGGCGAAGGGACTGCTGAAGGCTGCTCCCGAAGTGCTGGACGGCATCGCCGAGCGAGTGCGCGCCTTGGGCTTGTCGTGTCAAGTGTCTTATTGAGGAGTTGGCTCGGCAGTTTTCTCCTTTACAGCTGTTATGCTTATGATAGAACGTGCCTCTTTGTCGATAGCACCATCCCCGTTGTTGCGGGCGGTTCGTGATTTTCTCGCTGCGCGCGAGGACACCGCGAACCGCCCGCTCTATTGTGCGCTGAGCGGCGGTGCCGATTCGGTGGCACTGGCCTGTGCGCTTTGGATATTGGAGGTGCCGTTCACGGCGCTACACGTCAATTTCGGTCTGCGCGGTGCGGAGAGCGAGAGAGATGAGGCGTTTGTGCGCGAATTTTGCCGTTTGCACGACATTCCCTTGCACGTGCGGCGTTTCGACACGCGAGAGGAAGCGGCGCGCACGGGCGAAAGTCTCGAAATGGCCGCACGTCGCCTGCGCTATGCGTGGTTTGCCGAGTTGGGCGGAGTGGTGTGTGTGGCGCATCATGTCGAGGATCAGGCCGAAACGCTCCTCTTGCGCCTGTTGCGCGGTGCGGGCTTGCGTGGGCTCACGGCGATGCGTGCCGTACGTGCCGACGGGGTGTGGCGACCGCTCTTGCAGGTGCGCAAAGCGGAGATCTTGGCGTTTCTGGCTGAGCTGCAACAGCCGTATGTGACCGACAGCACGAATGCCGACACACAGTTTCGCCGCAACTTCGTGCGCCACCGGCTGATGCCACGGTTGCGCGAAATGAATCCGAGTGTGGACACGACGTTGGCTGCCACGGCCGAACATTTGCACGAGGCTTTGTCGGTGTACGAAGTGGGGATGTCGCTCCTCGATGCGGAATTGCTGACGGAGCGTCCCAACGGCAGAACGGAAATTGATCTCGACGCGGTGCGCCGTCGTGGTGCGGCCGGGCGTGAATGGTTGCGCGAGCGATTGGTGCAGCGTGGTTTCTCGCCCGAAGTGAGTGCGGCGGTGCTCTCTGCACGTACCGGGGCGATGTTCGCGGCGGCCGATCTTTGTGCAGTGGTGCACGGCGCGCGTTTGTTGTTGGAAACGGACACTTTGCCTCCGCTGCCAGTTCTTCAACTGAGGGAGTATGCGCGCGAGGCGGCGTTTGTGCCGGCACGGGCGGCCGATTGCGTCACGATCGACGCGGAGGCAGTGGTCGGGCAGCCGTTTGTGCGCCGCGTGCAGACGGGTGATCGCTTCGCGCCCTTCGGTATGCGCAAAGGGACGAAGTTGGTGAGCGATTATCTCACGGATCGGCACCGTTCGGTGCTGGAAAAGCGTGCGGCCGCGGTGGTCTGTGACGAAGTGGGCATCTTGTGGCTGGTAGGCGAAACCGTGGATCGGCGAGCGGCCGTGACGGCATCCACCCAACGTGTGTTGGAAATTCGCCTCCTTGCAGAGCGGACGGATTGACCCCGCTCAGCGTTCTGATGCTCGTTCACTCGATTCAACGAAAAACAGCCATCGGCGTTCGGAATATCCGAGCACCGATGGCTGTTTTAGTCGTAAGAAAGGAGACGCTGTGGTGGAGTGCGCTCCGAGATTTAGGGTTGTACTTGTACTTTTCCGTCGACAATGAGCAAGCGACCGCGCGAGGTGGAAACGCCCTGCTCACCTTGCGGCAGACGACGGCCGGAGAGGTCGTAGCGCTGCGCGTTGCGTGTGGCCGATGAGCGAGAAGGTGCATGCACGGCCGAGGGATCGGCTTTGTAGATCAACTGTGCGCCGATGAAGTTGTCGAGTTGGAGCGGCGCGTCGATCGAGAAATCGGGGCTCTTTTGGAACTGGTATCCCTTAATGTACGGTGCGGTAAAGCGTTCGTTGGCGCCGGCTGCAACGGGAATGAAACGATCGGGGGCGAGGGTGCTGTCTTTCTCGTCGAGGAACGAAGCAAAGACACCGAAGTAGACGCGCGGAAGGTAGCGGCTCAAACGCACGGTGAAGACTCTGCCGTCGGCGGCATGGAGGATATGACGATTGGCTTTTTTGTTGACGTCTTTGACAATATTGAAGACCATCGGTTTGTCGGATGTCTGTGCGGTGCCGTCCGCCAAGATATCGGAAAGATAGCTGTCGCTTAGGGCATGGTAAAAGGTCCATCCTTCGTCAGTGGAACGGAGAATCCAAGTGGCTTCGGGGCCGTGACCGTCGGCAGCGAGGGGGAGTAATTTCACTTTCGCAGAATCGGCCGTGCACCACACGCGTGGTTGTTCCTCGGGGGTGAGGAGTGCGAGGCCCATGTTCTCAACAATTTTATCGATCGGCTCGTTCGTGAGGGCGGAAAAGCCACTGTAACCGGTGGTTTCGTATTGCATGGTGAGATGTTCGCTGGTGTGGATGCAAACATTGCTTCCCTCCTCGCTGTAGTCCACGCATTTATAGTAAGGAATGGTGGGCGCTTTCAAGAAGAAACATTCGCTGGCGGGCGTTTTGATGGTATCGCGACCGATGAGGTTGCCTTGTTTGTCGACGCAGGTGATATAAATATACTGATAGACCGTTGCGGCTTGTGCAACGACGGCCACAAGGCTGAGCGCGATGAGGCAGAAAAGACGGATTGAGCGATTCATATAGGGACTAAGTGGAGAAATGAAACAAGAAATGAAATCTTTTGTCGCAGATTGTAATGCTTGCCGTGCAAAAGTACGCTATTCTCGAGAAAATATCTCCACTTCTGTTCTAAAAAAACGGAACGCGCACCTAAAAATGTCGTGCGCGTTCCGTTTTTTGGAAGGTTTGACGCAAAAAGCGTCTTAAAGTTGGCTCAGTTCGGTTTCCAGCGCTTCGATTTCTGCGCGAAAAACTTTGTTGGTGGCCATCTGTTTTTCTAAACTCGTGCAGCTGTGCAGCACCGTGGAGTGGTCGCGGCCGCCGAGGTTGCGCCCGATTTGCGAGAGCGAGGTGTCGGTGTACTTGTGCGTGAGGTAGCAGATCAAGTGGCGCGCAGAGGCGATCGGTGCTTTGCGCGATTTCGAGCGAATATCGGCGGGCTTGAGCTCTCGGCGATCGCAAACGAAATTCAAAATCGTGTCCATGTTCAGCACCTTGCGCGCCTGATTCACCAAACGCGGAATGATGCGCTTCGCCAGTTCGATGTCGATGCTACAGGTGCCGTTGTAGCCCATCGAAAACGCTAACATCGAGTTGACCATGCCCTGCAATTCGCGGACACTGTCGGAAACGTTTTCAGCAATGTACTGAATGACCTCTTCCGGAAACGAAACAATGTTTTCGCGGCGCAGTTTGTCGTGCAGAATGTCTCGGCGCAACTGCAAATCCGGTCGTTGAATGTCGATCGTGATCCCCCATTTCAAGCGGGTGAGCAGGCGTTCTTCAATCCCCTCGAACTGCGAAGGCGGACGGTCGCAGGTGATGATGATTTTGCGCTTGAGCGATTGGAGGTGGTTGAAGATGTGGAAAAACACGTGGTGCGTTTTCTCCGTCTTGATCTCCTGAAAATCGTCGATGATCAGCACGTCGATCGTTTGGTAGAAGTGCACGAAGTCGTTGACCTTGTTCATGCGCACCGCATCGGTGTATTGCGTGCGGAAGGTGGCAGCGGCGACAAACAGCACGCGCTTGTCGGGGTGGTGCTGTTTGATCTCCAAACCGATGGCCGTCACCAAGTGCGTTTTTCCCACTCCCGACGGGCCGTAGAGAAAGAAGGGATTGAACGTCTGTCCGTCCAGTCGTCCGGCGATGGAGAGGGCAATGTTCAGTGCGTGCGCGTTGCTTTCGCCCTTACAAAAGCGGTCGAAGGTGTATTCTTCGTTGAGGAACGACTGCATCGCCTCGGCTTTCGGCGCCATCGGTTGGGCAGCGTTGGGGGCATCGGGCGCCGTGCGTGTGGCGGGGCGGGGGAGAGAGAAGCCTTTCCGGCGTTCGCGTTCGGGTCTTCATCGACTTCCAGTTTCCATTGCACGCGGGTGCCTTTCCCAAACGTCTCGTAGATGGCCTGCTCGAAGGGTTCGCGCAGCGCCTTCACCATTTCTTCTGCAAAAACTCGACTGGGAATGCCGATATACAGCACTCCTTCTGTGTAAGCGTGGAACTTCAGCGGCCGCGTCCAAGTGTTGAACAGTTCGGGCGAAGTCTTCTGTTGCAGCGCTTGCATACAAGCGTTCCACAAATCTTGCATAGTGTGTTGAGCGTTAGAGAATTGTAAAGTCAAAAACTGGACGACTTTTCGAGGCTTGGCGAAAAGACCGACGCTAAATTACGAAAAAAAGCGCATTTTCGCCTCTTCGCCGGGGGAGGAAACGGCGAAGGCGATTTACTCCTCGTTGAGGATATAGCGTTTATAATAGGCGAACGCGATCGTGGTCAGCGGGAGCGCGACGATCAGCCCGATGATGCCGGCCATATAGCCCCAAACCGAAAGCGAGAGCAGTACCATCGCCGGCGAAAGTCCCATGATTTTTCCCATGATGCGCGGGGTGAAAATCGTGTCTTGCAGCACCTGCACCACGACGTACACGAGCAGAACCAGCGCCATCAGCGCCCAAAACGAACGTCCCGTCTCCGACATCTCGATGAGCGCAAGTACGGCGGCGGGCAGGAGGCCCAATACCTGCACATAGGGAATGAAACTGATGAGTCCCACGCAAAGTCCCATTCCCAGCGGCATGGGAAGCCCAATGATCCAAAAACCGAGGGTGAACATCACGCAGTTGGAGAGCGCAACGAGCGCCTGTCCGCGGAAATAACCGCGCATGTTGTGTCCCAAATCCTCCGACAGACGGTGGAGAAAATCACGTTGCCCGCGAGGAATCCATTCGAGCCAAGCTGTGGTGTAGCGGTCGTAGTCGAGCAAGAGGAAAAAGAGGTAGAGCACCCCGAAAGCCGCACCGGCCAAACTCATCACCAGGTTGGCCGTCGACACCACCATGTTCCAAACGTGCGGGAGCGAATCGCGTAGCGTGTTCATGAGATTGTCGCTGCGCAAAAGCGATTGGATTTTGGCTTGGTCGAGCCATTGTTGAATCAAGTGGTCGAGCCACGACGGCAAATTGACATTGCGAATATGTCCCGAAACCAAATAGCTCAACAGCGCGTCCTTGATTTGGGTGATGCCATCGATCAGCGGCGGAATGATCAACCAAACGACCGCCGTTGCCAATGCCGTGAGGAGAGTGAGCGTCAAAAGTACGGCGACAGCACGCGAGCGCAGTCGGCAGGTGTGTTGGAAAAAGTTCACCACGGGCGCCAAAATCCAAGCAATCGCCCAAGCGGCAAAAAACGGGATGAGCACCGGGCTGAGCCAGCGTAGTGCCAGTACGCAGACCACAACAGTGGCTACAAAAAGCAAACCGCGCACGAAACGATCGAAATTGATGGTGGGCTTCAGAATTTCCATGTTTATATATAATGAGTAGATCGTTTGCAAAGGTACTATCTTTTCCACAGCTTGCTCGAAGTTTTTCGCGTTTTATTTGTGACAGAACGGAGAAACGACTATTTTTGCAAATAACGATGCGGTGTTTTTCCGCGTCGAAGCCCGCTTCGGCCCCACAGCTTCACCGCCATGCTCTATCTCGTACCCACTCCCGTCGGCAATCTCGAAGACATCACCCTCCGCGCGCTCCGCGTGCTCAAGTCGGTGGATCTCGTGCTCGCCGAAGACACCCGCACCAGTGGCGTTTTGCTCAAACACTACGACATCAGCGTGCCGCTCGTCAGCCATCATAAGTTCAACGAGCACCAAACCGCCGAAACCTTTGCCGCTCGTCTCGAAGCCGGCGAACAAATGGCGCTCATCAGCGACGCCGGCACACCCGCCATCAGCGACCCCGGTTTCCTCTTGGTGCGCGCCGCCATCGCCCGCGGAGTGGAAGTGCAATGTCTCCCCGGAGCCACGGCCTTTGTGCCGGCACTCGTCGCCAGTGGATTGCCTTGCGATCGTTTTTGCTTCGAAGGATTCTTGCCACAAAAGAAAGGGCGGAACTCCAAACTCGAAAGTCTCGTCAACGAAACGCGGACGCTGATTTTCTATGAGAGTCCCCATCGCGTGGTGCGCACCCTCGCCCAATTCATCGATGTCTTCGGCGCCGAACGTCGGTGCAGCGCCTGCCGCGAAATCTCGAAAGTCCACGAACAAAGCGTCCGTGGCACCCTCGCTGAAGTTTTTGGCCCACTTCGAGCGAGAAGAACCTCGCGGAGAATTTGTTCTCGTCGTCGAGGGAGCCCCCGCCACCGACGAAGCCGCCGTGCGCAAAGCCGAGCGCCGTGCGCGCCGCAATGCTCCCGTCGATCCCATCACGGGCCAACCGCTTGAAGTTGAGGAAGCGCCCACCCGACGCCGATCAAAACACCACGACTAAACAGCGGAAATCATTCAAAGTTGAATTCTTACTAAACAACAGCACCATGAAGAAATTTGCGATCCTGCTGGTTGCCCTCATCGGGGTAAGCCTTTCACCGCGTGTGAAACTAAAAAGCAGCAAGAAGCCGCCGCCTTCACCACGGCCGACTCGCTCAAGCAAATCATCAACCAGAAAGATACAGAGCTCAACGACATGGTCACCACGCTCAACGAAATCCAAGAAGGATTCCGTCAGATCAACGAGGCGCAAGGCCGCATCAGCGTGGAACGTCGCAAAGGCGAACAAAATAATCGTGAGGCGATCGTTGAGGACATGCAACTCATTCGTCGCACCCTCAAACTCAACAATGAGTTGATCGCCAACCTTCGTCAGCAGGTCAAGTCGTCGAAGTCCAACAACTCCAAGTTGCGCGCCACGATGGAGGCAACGATCTCGTCGCTCAATGCACAACTCACCGACCTCAACAAGCAGGCCGAGGACTTGCGTGCGCAGTTGGCACAAAAAGACATCAAGATCGCCGAACAAGGTCAGCAAATTGACAACCTCAAAGGCAATGTCAATGAACTCTCTGTGCAGAACGAAACCAAAGCGCGTACCGTTTCGGCGCAAGACCGCGAACTCAACACGGCCTTCTATGTCTTCGGCACCAAGCGCGAACTTAAAGAGCAGAACATTCTGCAAGGCGGCGAAAGTGCTGCGCAACGGCAACTACAACAAAGACTACTTCACGAAGATCGACATCCGCGTCGATCGCGTGATCCATCTTTATTCCAAGAGCGCCAAACTCATGACCACTCACCCCGAGGGTACCTACTCGCTCGATCGTGACGGACAAGGGCAGTACACCCTGCGCATCACCGATCCCACGCGCTTCTGGAGCGTGAGCAAATACCTGGTGATTGTCGTGAAATAAACGCAACGCTCTTTTCCCCTAAACTACGTTCTCGGTGCCCGCTTCTTGATGAGCCGGCACCGAGAAAAGTTAAGTGCCTTCGGCACCAATACACTGAACCCACTTGATAGTTATGAAATTACTTCAGCAACCGGTTGCCGCGCTTCGCAATGGAAAGCGCGGTATCTTCACCTCCCTGATCACCCTCACCTTGGTGAGCTCACTCACGCTCTCCGGGTGTAGCAGCTACGATAGTTTTAGTCGCACCACCACCGGTTTCTCACTCGGCGCCATGTTCGGATCCGCCATTGGCGGCATTCTCGGTGGACAGCGTGGTTATGATATCGGCACAGTCGTAGGTGGCGCCACCGGTGCAGTCATCGGTGCGGCCAGTGCAGAGTCGGCCCGTAAGGAGCGCGAAGAATATCGTCGCGAACGCGAAGCACGTGAATACCCCTATCCAGCCGGCCGCCCCTCGGTGGACGAAGCGGCAGAGAGTGGCATCAGTTACGGTCGCTTCGAACCCACCCGACCCACGTCCGTTGCCCCGGGCAATTTGGAAGTGAGCAACATTGTCTTTGCCGATGCCACCGCCGACCGCGTGTTGCAGCCCGGCGAGCAAGCAGAAATCACTTTTGATATCTATAATCGCGGCAACAGTCCGGTGCGCAATGTGGCTCCGATCGTCACTGCCGATTACGATCGTGTCTATGTCTCGCAACAGGCCATCATCAGCGAGATTCTCCCCGGTCAGGGCTTCCGCTACCGTGCTGCCGTTGCGGCGCGCAACAATGCGAAGCGCAAACCGGTCGTCTTCACCATCGCTTTCCCCGACGGGCAAGGTCGTACTGTCGAAGTGCGCCGCTTCACGGTCAACGTGGTGAAGGATTAAAGGCAGCTTAGACTGCGTCATTCGCGTTGTAGTCATAAGCAAATCGCATACACGACTTCGAACGGCAAACGAAGTCCGTTCATCGTTGTGTTTGCCGCCATGCATTTTCGGTTAATCCCGTTTGTCTTACATCGACAAACGGGATTTTTTTGAAAGTGATAGAAGAGCCCCCATTCTTTCTTTCTCATGCGCAAATTCAGGGATTTCCTCGCGTGCGCGCGTCCGCCGTTTTTCGTTTTTTGCCTTCACCTCTTCACCTGATTCGCGTATTTTGTTGATCAATAGGAGGTTGAGGGTGAAGGCAAAGTGTGGTTTGCCTTCACCGATGTGAACCCTAAAATGAGGGTTATGTTCACACTTAATTTGTTGATTTTTAGATGAATGTTAGAATCGGTGAAGGGTGAAGGCAAAAAACGAAGAAGTTTGGAGTGCGCGTAATGCGTGTGAGTGGGTATACGCGCGTGTCCGAAAACGCGAGAGAGAGCGAGATTTGGAAAACAGTGGAGTTGGAGGAGAAAGTGCACTTGTTTTTTGCGTTTTCTCCCTACTTTTGTGCGATTGTAGGGCGTTGTTTATCGGCTTCTTTGGCGTTGATGTAAAATTATCTTGCTTTTCGAGGGGTTATTCTCATGATTTTGTGTAACTTTGTCCCCAAATCTATGCGCATATCCTTGGTGGTGTGCCATAACTCGTTGAGAATAAAACAATAACAATATAATCACAAATGGCAGCATTACAGAAAATCAGAAGCAGCTCGTGGATTCTCCTGCTCATGGGCTTCGGCATGTTTCTGTTCATCCTCACCATGGTGTTGGATTCCAACACCATTTCGGCGATCACGAACAGCAATCGCAATGTCGGAGAAGTCTATGGCAAGAGCCTCTCGGCCCAGGAGTTCTACGAGATGGTGAACGAAGCTTCGGAAGTGACCAAGCTCCGCAGCGGCGGTACGCTCACCGACGAACAAACCGACATGGTACGCAACCAAGTTTGGAACGATTACGTTCAGTATGAACTCATCAAGCATGAGTGCGACAAATTGGGCGTGCTGGTCACCGACAAAGACGTAGAAGATGCGCTCCGCCAAGGTAGCGCACAGGCTTTCCAAAATCTGCCCATGTTCATGGGACAGACCGGACGCTTCGACTACACCGCGCTTCAGGCTTTCTTGAAGCAAGTCCAAGAAATGAAGGGCAAGCAGGTGGCTCCCGAAGTGGCAGAGCAGATTCAGACGATTGAAAAGTTGTGGAAGTACACCGAGAAGCAACTGCGTCGCGAATTGCTCATGTCGAAATATCAGTCGCTCCTCATGGCTTCTGTGACGGTCAATCCCGTCAGCGCCAAAGCACAGTTCGAAGCGCGCACGCAGTCGGCCAATGCCCTCGTGGCCGCTTTCCCCTACGGCACAATCTCCGACAAGGAGGTGAAGGTGGAGGACAGCGATTTGAAGGACGCCTACAAGCGTTTCAAAGAACTCTTCCGTTTGAACAACGAAGTGCGCGATCTCAAATACATTGACTACATCGTGAGCGCCAGCCCCGCCGACCGTAAGGCTGTTGAAGAGCAAGTGAAGGCCATCTATGCCAAGCTTGAAGCCGGCCAAGATCCCGCAGTCGTGATCAACGCTTCGAAGAGCCAGACTCACTTCGTGAATCTTCCCCTCGCTGCTGAGGCTTACCCCGCCGATGTGCGTTCGGAACTCGAATCGATGAGCGTAGGCAGCATGAAAGCTCCCTATGTCAACGATCAGGACAACACCTACAATGTGGTGAAGCTCATCTCTAAGGTGCAGGCTCCCGACTCTGTGGCTTATCGTGCTCTCCCCGTGCAAGCCGCCGACGCTTCGGCGATGGCAACGCGTGCCGACTCTGTATTGAAGGCGCTCAACGGCGGTGCGAAGTTCGATGATCTCGCGAAAAAACTCGGTGGTCGCACCGATACGACGTGGATCAACACCGCAATGGCCAATCCCGCTCAGCTCACCCCCGAGAACGCGAAATTCCTCCGTGCGCTCTATGATGCTCCGCTCAACGCTTACCACGTGATCGACATGGAAGGACTCAAGGTGGTGCTCCAAGTGGTGAACCGCAAGGCGATGAAGACGAAGTATGTCGCTGCCGTGGTGAAAGTGCCCATCGACTTCTCGAAGGCAACTTACGATGCGGCTGTGAGCAACATGAATCGCTTCCTCGCGGCCAGCAACGACTTGGCTGCGTTTGAGAAGAACGCGCCCAAGAACGGCTATCAAAGTGCTGAGCGCCGATGGCTTCAGCGCATCGACCGGCCTGATCGGCGCCGGTGGTTACAACCCCGGTATCCGCGGTTCGAAAGAAGCGGTGCAGTGGGCGTTTGACAAGGCTGAAGAAGGCAACGTCTCTCCCCTTTACGAAGTGGGCGAAGCCAACAACCACCTTCTCGTAGTTGCTCTTTCTAAGGTATACAAGAAGGGTTACATGCCCTACGACAATAAGCAAGTGAAGGATTACCTCACTTCCATCGTGAAGAGCGAGAAGAAGGGGGCATTGGCCGCGCAGAAGTGGGCCGGTGTCAAGAGCGTAGAAGCCGCCAAGGCTAAGGGCGCTCTCGTCGACACGCTCAACAACGTGACCTTCGCCGGTGCTTCGATCGTTCCCGCCATCGGTGTTCCCGAACCCGCTTTGATTGCCGCCATCACCGCCACCAAGAAGGGCGCAACGACGCCGCTCGTCATCGGTACGGAAGGTGCTTACCTTGCCCAAGTGACCGAGAAAGGCACGACGGTCGGTGAGAAGTTCGACGTCAAGAGCGAAATGGCCATGCAGCAGCGCGGTCTCTTGCAGATGATGGGGCAGTCCATCTTCGGCGCACTCGTTCAAAAGGGAAATGTCGTAGACAAGCGCTACAAGTTTTGATCGAATCATTCCCTAAATCCCTTCCCTAAACGCACACGGAGTCGGAAGCTCGCGAGCTTCCGACTCCGTGGTGCTTTGTTTCATCGTTCAGTCGTAGAATCTTCGTATCCGCCCATGGAACTCAATGAATTACTGTCTCTATTTGATCAACATTCCGGTGTGCTTCGTTTGCGCGAGTGCTTGTCGGCACATCGTCCGCACGTCCGTATGGAAGGGCTGCGCGGTTCTGCTCCCGCCGTTGTGCTCGGTGCCGTAGGACAGTCGGCTGGCGAAGTCTTCCTTGTGGTGGCCGACGATGAAGAAGAGGCCGCTTATTTTTACAACGACCTCCGCCAGTTGCTCGGTGAGCGCGATGTGCTGTTTCTCCCCTCGTCCTATCGTCGCGCGGTGAAGTATGGACACCGCGATACGGCCAGTGAGATTTTGCGCACCGACGTGCTCTCGCGTTTATCCGCGGAGGGTGCGGCCGTCAGTGAGCAAGCGCTCTTCATTGTGACCTTCCCCACGGCGTTGGCAGAACGCGTTCCCCCGCGCCGTTCCCTCACCGAACGGAGCATCACGTTGAAAATGGGCGAAACGCACGATGTCATCGAACTCACGCGCCGTTTGGAAGAATTGGGTTTCAAGCGCAAAGACTATGTTTACGAGCCGGGCGAATACGCCTTGCGCGGTTCGATTCTCGACATCTTCAGTTTTTCGTCGGAATACCCCTATCGCATCGACTTCTTCGGCGATGAGGTCGAGAGTGTCAACTCGTTCGAGGTGCAAACGCAGTTGTCTCGTGCCGTTGTGGCCGAGGCCGTGATTGTCCCCAATGTCGAAGTCGAAGAAAAAGGCGAGTTGCTCGTTCCCTTCACCGACTATTTGCCGGAGCGCCGCATTGTCGTGGCGCACGATCTCCGTTTTGTATGCGATCGCGTGCAGCAAATCTTCGACGAAGGTTTTGCCGAGCAGGCACTTGCCGAACAAGCCGCCACCTCCGAGATGGAACTCTCTGAAGTCTATGCACGTTTTGCCGCCTCGCGTCTGTTGGTCAGTGGCAAAGAGTTGCAGGCGCAGTTGGAAGGGAGCATTTTCTGGCAGTGGGTGCGCGGTTCCGGCACAAAGTCGACCACCGGCAACGAGAAGGTGCCGACTGTTGTCTTCCACACGCAGCCGCAACCCTTGTTCCACAAGAACTTTGAGCAAGTGTTGGACGCCTTTGTCGAAAATCTCGCCGGCGGTCAGCGCACTTTTGTCTTGGCCGACAGCGAGAAGCAGCAAGAGCGTCTGCGCGACATCCTCGGCGAACTGATGCAAACCACCGGTAAGCGAGCCGAGGGTGCACTTTTCACCCCCGTCCACCTCACGCTGCACGAAGGTTTCAGCGACTCGTCGGTCGGTGCCGCGTTTTACACCGATCATCAGATCTTCGACCGCTTCCACAAATACAATTTGCGTTCCGACCACGCCCGGAACGCAAAAATGTCGCTCACCCTCAAGGAAATCCGCCAGTTTGAGCCCGGCGACTACGTCGTTCACGTCGATCACGGGGTGGGGCAGTTCGTTGGTCTCATGCGCATTCCCGGCGGCGACGGCGCGATGCAAGAAGTCATCAAGATCAAGTATCAAAACAACGACGCTATTTTCGTTTCCATCCACGCGCTCCACAAAGTCTCGAAGTACAAGGGAAAAGAAGGTGCGCCTCCTCGTCTTTCGCACTTGGGCACCGGCGCATGGGAGCGACTCAAAGATCGCACCAAGAAGAAACTCAAAGACATTGCCCGCGATCTCATCCTCCTCTACAGCCGTCGCCGTGCCGAAAGCGGTTTTGCTTTCTCGCCCGACAGTTTCTTGCAGCACGAACTCGAAGCCTCCTTCGCCTATGAGGACACGCCCGACCAACTGCGCGTCACGCGTCAGGTGAAAGCAGACATGGAGCAACCGCGCCCCATGGATCGTTTGGTATGTGGCGATGTCGGCTTCGGCAAAACCGAAATCGCCGTTCGCGCCGCCTTCAAAGCCGCCACCGACGGCAAGCAAGTCGCCGTCATGGTGCCCACCACCGTCTTGGCGCTCCAGCATTACAAGACCTTCGCCAAGCGGTTGAAGGACTTCCCCGTCCGTGTCGACTACCTCTCTTCGAGCCCGCACCGCGACGCAAACGAAAGCCTTGCTCAAAGATCTCGCCGAGGGGAATATCGACATCCTCGTCGGCACCCACAAACTCATCGGGAAAACCGTCAAATTCAAAGATCTCGGCCTGCTCATCATCGACGAAGAGCAGAAATTCGGCGTGTCCGTCAAAGAACGTCTGCGTCAACTCAAGGTCAACGTCGACACGCTCACCATGTCCGCCACGCCCATTCCGCGCACCCTCCAATTCTCGTTGATGGGCGCGCGCGATCTCAGCGTCATCAACACCCCGCCGCCCAACCGTCACCCCATTCGCACCGAAATTCACACCTTCGGTCATGAGATCATCGCCGACGCCATCAATTTCGAGCTCAGCCGCAACGGCCAAGTCTATGTCGTCACGCACCGTATCTCTCAACTCACCCACATCGAGCACCTCATTCGCAAACACGTGCCCGATGCACGCGTCGTGGTCGGCCACGGACAGATGGAACCCGCCAAACTTGAGAAAGTCATCCTCGATTTTGTCAATCACGAGTTCGACGTCCTCCTCTCCACCACCATCATCGAAAACGGCATCGACGTGCCGAACGCCAATACCATCCTCATCGACAACGCCCAGCACTTCGGACTTTCCGACCTGCACCAAATGCGCGGTCGTGTGGGTCGCGGCAGCCAAAAAGCCTTCTGCTATCTCATGGCGCCGCCCCTCAGCGCGCTGCCCGACGACAGTCGCCGCCGCCTGCAAGCCATCGAGAGTTTTTCCGACCTCGGCAGCGGCATCCACATCGCCATGCAAGATCTCGACATCCGCGGCGCCGGCAATCTCTTGGGGGCCGAACAGAGCGGTTTCGTCGCCGATTTGGGATACGAGACCTACCAGAAGATTCTCACCGAAGCCGTTTCCGAGCTCAAAAACGACGAGTTCGCCGATCTCTTCGCCGAAGAACTCACCCGCCAATCTGCCGAAGCCCTCGGCGGAGAATTCGCCGCGGAGTGCAATGTCGAGTGCGACCTCCACGCCTATCTCCCCGAAACCTACGTGCCCGGTGCCTCCGAGCGCATGTTGCTCTATCGCGAACTCGATGGATTGGAGAGCGACGACGAACTCGAGGCCTATCGCCGTCGCCTGCTGGACCGTTTCGGCCCTCTTCCCGCCGAAGCCAAAGAACTCCTGCGCATCGGCCCCCTGCGCCGTTTCGGTCGTCGTTGCGGTGCCGAACGCCTCGTGCTCAAAGCCCGTGCCATGACCCTCTTCTTCGTCGCCAACACCCAAAGTCCGTTCTATCAAAGCGAAGTCTTCAGTCGCATCCTCGCTTTCGCCACCTCTCCGGCCAACATGCGCCGTTGCGAACTCGGTGAGAAAGGGCAAACGCTACATCCGCATCAAGAACGTCGCCAGCGTCGGCGCGGCCGTTGCGGTTTTGGGGAGTTTTATAAAAGCAAATCACACGACGTGAGGCAGAGCAACCATATTTTCATAGTTCCTTATAAGGGATCGGTTTGGGTATAGCCCATTCTGCTCTGAATAAAACTTATTCCGTGGAAAGAAGTGAAAGCGGAAATTTTGAATTGCGTCCGTGCGACGAGGACGAAGTTTTCGATTGATTCGCCCTCCCCACTTTGGTCGTGTAAAATGAAAAATTGCAATCTGCACCTTGAAAAACCTCGTGTTTTATTGGTCGGGTTGCAATTTGGTATTATATTCGTGGTCTCATCTCACCCTCCAAACGCGCGTCCCGCTCCGCCATCGTTCGGCGCAGCGCGACCCGCCCAATTTTTCAGTGTCATGAACCACGAAAATTTCCTCCTCAACGCCAACCCCCTCGTGGCCTACTTCCAGAAGTCGCCGCGTGAATTCACCAAGGCCGACATCATGCGCTACATTGCCGAGCACGGCATCCGCATGGTCAATTTTCTCTATCCCGCCGGCGACGGACGCCTCAAAACGCTCAATTTCGTCATCACCGACCGCGCCTATCTCGACACCCTCCTCAGCTGCGGCGAGCGCGTAGACGGATCGAGCCTCTTCCGCTTCATCGGCGCCGGCAGCAGCGACCTCTATGTGCTGCCGCGCTTCTCCACTGCCTTTGTCGATCCCTTCGCCGAGATCCCCACCCTCTGTTTGCTCTGCTCCTATTTCGACAAAGACGGCCGCCCCCTCGCTTCCTCCTCCGAGCAAACGCTCCTCAAGGCCGCCGAAGCCTTCCGCGAAGTCACCGGCATGGAGTTCGAAGCCATGGGCGAACTCGAGTACTACGTCATCAAACCCGACGAAGAACGCTATCCCGCTGTCGATCAGCGCGCCTACCACGAATCGGCACCCTTTGCCAAGACCAACGCCTTCCGCGCCAAGTGCATGCTTGCCATCGCCCAAACCGGTGCGCAAATCAAGTACGGCCACTCCGAAGTGGGTAATTTCGCCCAAGATGGGCTGGTCTATGAGCAAAACGAGATTGAGTTCCTTCCCGTTCCCGTCCGCGAAGCCGCCGACCAACTCGTCATTGCGAAGTGGATCATCCGTAACCTCGCCTACGAAGAAGGGCTCAACGTCACCTTCGCCCCGAAGATCACCACCGGCAAGGCCGGTTCGGGACTCCATGTGCACATGCGCATCACCCGCAACGGCGACAACCTCATGCTCGACGACGCCGGCAAACTGAGCAACGACGCCCGTCGTCTCATCGCCGGACTCGTGGATCTTGCCCCCGCCCTCACGGCTTTCGGCAACAAGAACCCCACTTCTTATTTCCGTCTCGTGCCGCACCAAGAAGCCCCCACCAATGTGTGCTGGGGCGACCGCAATCGCTCCGTGTTGGTGCGCGTTCCCCTCGGCTGGACGGGCGATGTCGACATGTGTCGCGAAGCCAATCCGCTCGAAGCCTCCACCCTGCGCAACACGCGCGGCAAACAAACGGTGGAGATCCGCAATGCCGACGGATCGGCCGACGTCTATCAACTGCTGGCCGGCATTTGCGTGGCGGCTCGCCACGGCTTTGAGATGCCCGATGCCCTCGAAGTGGCACGTGCCACCTATGTCGATGTCAACATCCACTCCGCCGATCAGGCCGAACTCGTGGAGCGCCTCGCCCAACTGCCCGACAGCTGCGCCGCCTCGGCCGATTGTCTCGAGCAGCGCCGCGACGTCTTCGAGTCGCACGGCGTCTTCTCGCCCGCCGCCATCGACGGCACGCTCAACGAGCTCCGCTCCTACGGCGACCGCACCCTCCGTGCCGACTTAGCCGACAAACCGCGTGAAATCGCCGCCCTCGTCGAGCGTTTCTTCCACTGCGGATAGTCGCAACATTCCGTCCGATTCTTTTCCCGATGCTCCCCACACGGCGGAGTGTCGGGATTTTTTCAGTAAGTCAAAGAGCGTTTGCGCCGATTCGTCCGGGTTACCCCGTAATTTCGCGCTATATGGACGCCGCAGTGCGGCAGGAAAAGGGAAAGTTGTGTTTTATCAAGCGCAAAGGTAAACTTTTTGTTTGGAATATCCGTAGTTTTTGCGAGAAAAAGTTTTGTTTTCTCGGGATGAGACGACTTGAGAATGAAAACTTGTGGACTTTCTTGCGAAACTCGTCCTCTTTTCCTTCTTTCCTCCCATCTTTTTCGAGCAACACGCCTGCTTTCTTCCCATTCTCCTCCCACGGTTGTGTTCCCCTCGCCGTTCTCTCGCGTGTGTAGGTGCGCCTCAGCGGACACCCGCCCCGCATCGCGCACTCAGCGAGTTCGCAATTCTTGCCTTCACCCTTCACCTTTATTCCTAACTCATTGATAGTTTGCAACTTATGGGTGAGGTTTTTGTGCGTTTTTTGCCTTCACCGGTGAAGGCAAGTCGGGTGAAAGTCTTCACACTCAACCCTTTGTACCACAGTTTTTTTATCCCCAAAAAGGTGAAGAGGTGAAGGTAAAAA
>BNJS01003435.1_pt1 | contig 59317 bp, 89 predicted proteins | sample 8540461 | NCBI WGS metagenome assembly BNJS01 (sample SAMD00202454, study PRJDB9452) | human saliva metagenome | isolation source: human saliva | place: Japan
CATGAAAATCAACTATATGTCTTGGTGGTTCATATTTGTGAACTTTTAAATTTTTTTCCATAAAAAATCCTCCCCTTTCTTCATGAATAGCTTATTTATTTAACATATATAGTGTGTACAATCCTTTTTAGACTTAAGTTAGCATCATATTCATCAATTTCATCAATTTCAGCTGATAAAATTCTTCCCAAACCACCAGTTGCTAGAACAAAAGATTTCTTCCCCTAATTCTTCATTAATTTTCTTAATGATATGTTTTATTTGTCCTGCATAACCAAAAGAAATATTGCAGCTTGTATTTGTTTCATAGTATCAGTACCTAAAAACACTACTAGGAGTAGTAAATTTTACTCTAGGTAATTTAGCTGTATTTCCATATAGAGCATTGATAGACATATCTATACCAGGAAGTATTCCTCCACCAATATAAACTCCTTTTTCAATACATCATAAGTTGTTGCAGTACCAAAGTCAAAAAAATAACTAAGTTTTTTTGTCAGGATATTTTTGCATAGCTTCTGTGATATCTATTATTCTATCAGCACCAAAAACCAGTGTAATTTATTCCCTTTGCAAAAAGTAAAAGGAATTTTCTTTTTCTAAATCAACTATTATTGCTTCAACTTTGAAAATATTTTCTTGCAAAAAAATTGGAAAGTTATTATTATATTTGGAACAACAGATGAAACTAGAATTGCATCAACCTTTTTCAATAGAAATATTATTAAATTTTGTAATATTATTGAAATATGAGAAATATTCATCTTCTGTCATCTTATCATTTGTAGCTAGTCTAAAAGTTGAAATTAATTTACCTTTATCATCATAAACTCCTGTAACTATATGTGTGTTACCTATATCAATACCAATAATCATTTTTTTCTCCTTAATAAAAAGATTGTATTAGTTGTAATTTTTTTCATTATAGCCATATATACAGATAATGTCAATATTATATTTTAGATGCTTATCAATGGCACTACAAAAGCTGTATTTTAACTAAAGATTCAGCTAAAAGTTGACAAATAATATCAAAAATTATATTATACAAGTAGCATAATTTTTAAGAAGTAATTAGGAGGATATTATGACTAAAAGAAGATCGATGTTTTAGATTATTCATCTAAAATTTTAAAGGCATTATCAAAGGAGTACTTTTTAACTGTAAAAAGATGATGAAAAAGTAAATACTATGGTTATCAGCTGGGGAGTTTTAGGAATTGAGGTGGAATAAAGTACTTTTTACTACTATATTAGAAAAATAGATATACAAAAGCTATTTTTAGATAAAAGCACTGAATTTTACAATAAATATTCCACTTGAAAAAATAGATTCAAAAAGTTTTTGGTATAGCTGGAACAAAAAGTGGGAGAAATATAGATAAAATAAAAGAAGCCAATTTAACTCTTGTTGATTCTGATATAATATCATCTCCAGCTATAAAAGAGTTACCTATTACTTTAGAATGTAAAGTTTTTATATAAACAAAAACAAGTTTTAGAAAATTTACCTGAAGATATAGTAGATTACCCACAAGATGTAGATGGAACTTTGTTGGAGCGAAATAGAGATCCTCATACAGCTTATTATGCTGAAATAGTTGCAGCATACATAATTGAAGAATAATATAAAGTTAATATATAGAAATAAAGATAAAAGTGAAGATGATATTTTCACTTTATTTTTATTGACAAGTATTATGGTATATATTATATGAATTATTAGCCATCACTCTATAGGAGTGCTAAAAAGGAGGAAGAAAAATGAGAAAAAGAAGAAAAAAATCTTTAAAGCAGAGACTAAAGAACTGCTTAACCTAATGATACATTCAATTTACACAAATAAGGAAATATTTTTTTAAGAGAGTTAATATCTAATGCCAATGATGCTATTGATAAGTTAAAAGTTTCAGTCATTGACAAATAATGAGCTTTTTAAAAGGTGATGATAAATTTAAAATAGAAATCAGTGTTGACAAAGATAATGGAACTTTAACTATAAAAGACAATGGTATTGGTATGACTTATGATGAAGTAGATGAAAAATATAGGTACTATTGCAAAAATCAGGTTCAAAAAGTATTTAAAGAACAATTAGAAGCAGCTAAGAAAGCTGATATAGATATAATAGGACAATTTGGAGTAGGTTTCTATTCAGCTTTTTATTGTTGCAGATAAAGTTACTTTAGAAACAAGATCACCTTATTCAGAAAATGGAGTAAGATGGGTATCTTCAGGTGATGGAAACTATGAGATAGAAGAAATATCTAAAGAAAATAGAGGAACAGAAATCACTTTACATTTAAAAAGATGGAGAAGAATATAGTGAATTTTTAGAAGAATGGAAAATAAAAGACTTAGTAAAGAAATATTCTAACTATATAAGATATGAAATTTACTTTAAAGATGAAGTTATAAACTCAACTAAACCTATTTGGAAAAGAGATAAAAAAAGAATTAAAAGATGAGGACTATAATGAATTCTATAAGGCAACTTTCCATGATTGGAATGATCCCCTTATTTCATATTAATTTAAAAAGTACAAGGTAATATTGAATATAATGCCTTACTATTCATACCTAAAAAAATTACCTTTTTGATTACTACACAAAGAACTTTAAAAGAGGTTTACAACTATATACTAAAAAAATGTATTCATTATGGAAAAATGTGAAGATTTAATTCCTGAATACTTTTAATTTTTATCTCAGGACTTGTTGATTGTGATAGCTTATCACTTAATATTTCAAGAGAAATATTACAACAAAAATAGTGAATTACAAGCAATCTCTAAAAAAATCTAGAAAAGAAGATAATTTCTGAGTTAGAAAAAGTATTGAAAAAAATGATAGAGAAAAAAATATAGAATTTTGGAAAAGAATTTGGAAGATGTATCAAAAGGTGGAGTTCAAGATATGTTTGGTATGAATAAGGAAAAAAATTACAAGACTTATTGATATTCATATCTTCTCATGATGACAAATATACTACATTGAAAGAGTATGTGGATAGAATGGGAGAAAAGTAAAGAAATTCTTTATGTTCCTGCTGAAAGCATAGATGCAGTAAAAGCTCTACCAAAAAAATGGAAAAAAACTAAAAGAACAAGGAAGAGAAGTTTTAATCTTAACAGATAAGATAGATGAATTCACTTTAATGGCAATGAGAGATTACTCAGGAAAAGGAATTTAAATCTATAAATAGCTCTGATTTTTAAATTGTCTGACGATAAAGAAAAAGAAGAAGAAGTTAAAAAAAGATAGCTGATGAAAAATAAGACTTTTAATTGAAAAAGCTAAAAGAATTTTTTTAAAAGATAAAAGTAAATGAAGTTGAATTGAGTAACAATATAGGTAATTCTGCTTCATCTCTTCTTGCAAAAAGGTGGACTTAGTTTAGAAATGGAAAAAAACTTTATCTGAAATGACTAATAATAACGATGCTCCTAAGGCTGAAAAAAATACTTGCTATCAATCCAGAACATGTGTTGTTTGATAAGCTAAAAAGCTGCTGAAGGAACTGACAAATTTCAATAAATTAGTCGATATACTGTATAATCAAGCACTCCTTTTAGAAGGATTTAGTATAGAAAAATCCTGTTGAATTTATTAAAAAAATCTTAATGACTTATTAGTTTAAGTACAATAAAAAAATGTACCTAACAATACTATTTTTTTATTGATACTTTTAGTAATCGTTTTTTTGAAACAAATTAAAGCATTTTAAGAAAAATTTAAAAAAATATTCATTTGAAAAAAATAATAAAAAAATATGGTAAAAGTATAGATAGCAAAATTATATGTGACAAAATTTACTTGTTAAATATTTCTAAATAATAAGGAGTGAGATAATGAACGAAAAAAATTAGAAAAAAATGAGAAATGGTAAAAGGATTTATTGCTGCACTTGACCAAAGTGGAGGAAGTACTCCAAAAAGCATTAAAAATTATATGGTATTAATGAAGATCAATATTCAAACGATGCAGAAATGTTTGACTTAATTCATAAAATGAGAACTAGAATCATTAAAAGCCCTGCTTTCAATGAAGAAAAAATCTTAGGAGCTATCTTATTTGAACAAACTATGGATAGCAAAATAGATGGAAAATATACAGCAGACTTTCTTATGGGAAGAAAAAGAGATTTTTACCTTTCTTAAAAAAATAGATAAAGGACTTAATGATTTAGATGCTGATGGTGTTCAAACAATGAAACCAAACCCAGGATTAGCAGATCTTTTAAAGAAAGCTAATGAAAGACATATTTTTGGAACAAAAATGCGTTCAGTTATTAAAAAAGCATCTCCAGCTGGTATAGCAAGAGTTGTTGACCAACAATTTGAAGTTGCAGCTCAAATAGTTGCAGCAGGACTTGTACCTATAATAGAACCTGAAGTAGATATTAACAATGTTGATAAAGTTGAATGTGAAGAAATATTAAGAGATGAAATCAGAAAACATCTTAATGCTTTTACCTGAAACTTCAAATGTTATGTTAAAACTTACTTTACCAACAGTTGAAAACTTCTATGAAGAATTCACAAAACATCCCAAGAGTAGTTAGAGTTGTTGCTTTATCTGGAGGATACTCAAGAGAAAAAAAGCTAACGATATTCTTTCTAAAAAAATAAAGGAGTTATTGCAAGTTTCTCAAGAGCATTAACTGAAGGATTATCAGCTCAACAAACTGATGATGAATTCAATAAAACTTTAGCAGCTACTATTGAAGGAATCTATGAAGCTTCTGTAAAATAATAAAAAGTTTTATTTTAAATATGAAAATCAATTGTAGATTGAAATAATTTACAATTGATTTTTTTATTTTTTTCTTATTTTTTGCAATAAATTTTTTTGAAAAAAAGTAAAAAAATAAGATATACTATTGATATGAAATCATTTAAGGGGTGAGGCAATGAAAAACAGTAGAAGAAATACTAACAAAAATTGATTCTTTAGATAATTTAGAAAAAAATATCAAGAAATAATTGATATGATAGAAGAACTACCAGTTGAACAACTAAATAGTCAAATTATAAGTGAACAAGGTAGAGCATATAACAACATAGGTGAATATAATAAAAGCTATTGAAATCTTTAAAAAAACTATAGAAACAGAAGAAAAAGACACTAGACGTTGGAATTATAGAATAGGTTATTCTTATTACTTTTTCTAGATGATTATGAAAAATGCAGAAAAATATTTTTTTAAGAGCTGATGAAATTGGACCAGATGATGATGAAATTAAAAAAATTATTTATTAAATATATATATAGAGTTATCAAAGAAAAAATCTTGAAGAAAAATCAAGAAGAAGCTATAGAATATGCTTTTAAAAAGCTAAAAATTATATAAAAAAACAGAAGATAATAAAGTACAAGTATATTCTTATTTAGCTTGGATGTATGACAGAATAGAAGCTTATGATATAGCTGAAGATTTATTAAAATCTATTATCAATTCTAAAACTGATCCAAGAAATGAAATTTGGATTTACTCTGAACTTGGATATTGTCTAGGTGAACAACATAGATATGAAGAATCTCTAGAAGCACTTATAAAAAGCGAGTGAAATGGGAAGAGATGATATTTGGATCAATTCTCAAATAGGTTGGACATTCCGTATTTTAGGTAAATATGAAGAAGCATTTAGAACATCTTTTTTAAGGCAAAAGAATTAGGGAAGAGATGATGATTGGATAAATGCTGAACTTGGAATTTGTTATAAAGAAATAGATAAATTCGAAGAAGCTTTTGGAATCTTATTTACTAGCAAATGAGAGAAATGGAGAAAAAAAGTATTTGGATATTATCAGAAATAGCTTGGATTTATGGAGTTTTTAGATAAGTTTGATGATGAATTAAATTACTTTAGCTAAAGTTAAAAAAATTAGGTAGAAAAAGATGAGTGGATAAATGCAGAGTATGGGAAAAGTATATGCAAGAATAGAAAAAGTATGAAGAAGCTCTAAAAATATTTTAAAAAAAGCTAAAGAAAATTAGGGACAAGATGATGCTTGGATTAATATTCAAATGGCTATATGTTTTTAAGAGATTAAAAAAAAACCTTAAAAAAAGCTCTTGAACATTATTTATTAGCTGAAAAAAATTTAAAGACTATAAAAAAAGATATTTGGTTATTATCAGAAATAGCATGGACTTATGATGGACTAGGAAAATATAAAGATGGACTAAAAATATCTTAAGAAAATAGATAAACTTGGAAGAAAAAGATTGTTGGTTCTATACAGAATATGGTTTCTGTTTAATGAGATTAGAAAAAAATATAAGGAAGCTATAACAAAATTTAAAAAGGACTTCAAGTTAAAGAAGAACTTAATGAAGAAATTTATTTAAATTCTCAAATAGGATTCTGCTATCGTCTTTTTAGGTAGTGAAAAAACTGCTTTAAAAATATCATTTAAAAAGCAAAAAGAACTTGGAAGAAATGATGCTTGGATTAATTCAGAAATTGGTATATGTTATAAAGATCTTGATAAGTATGAAGAAGCTCTTGAATACTATTTATTAGCCTATGAAAGAAGATAAAGAAGAAATTTGGTTATTATCTGATATAGGTTGGCTTTATAATGAACTGGATAGATATGAAGAAGCTTTTAGAATTTTTTTATTAGAAGCTGAAAAATTAGGAAGAGATGATTCTTGGATTAATGCAGAAATAGGTCAATGCTTAGGTAGATTAGAAAAAAATATGATGAAGGTATTGAAAGATTAAAGAAGGCTTTAGAGCTTCTTGAAAAAGATAAAAGACGTAATAATACTGGAGAAAAGATATTTTATCAATTCAGAAATTGGATGGCTTATTGGAAGAAAAAGATGATTCTAATGCTGAAGAAGCTTTATATTATTTGAATGCAGCAAAAGCATTAGGAAGAGATGATATGTGGATTAACTCAGAAATTGCTTGGGAACTTGCTTATAATGATGATAAAAGCAAAAAGAATCTATTAAATATTTTTGAAAAAAAGCTATAAAATTAGGTAGAAAAAGATGAATGGATTTGGTCAAGAGTTGCTAATATATACTTTGATTTAGAAAGATATAAAGATGCTTTAGATGCCTATTCAAAAAGCTTATAAATTAGCAAAAAAATAGTTGGTATATCTGTAATATAGGAAGATGTTTAAGAAGACTTGGTAAATATGAAGAAGCTGTTAAAAAAAACTTGTAGAGTCAAGAAAACTTTCTCTTAAAGAAGGAGATGTAGTTGATTTAGAAGATTTAGAACTTGCTTATTGCTATGCAGCTTTTAGGTGATAAAAAGAAAGCTGAAAAAAACATATGAAATTATCTATAGATTCTTTAGGTTCTCGTGCTGAAAATGAAGAACATTTAAAAGAACAATTTGACGAAATAAAAGGAAATGATAAGTGTTTTTATCAAAACCATCATAAGAGGTAAAAAAATGGATAAAATATCAAAAAGAATATCAAGAGATAATACATGAAGTTAAGATACTTCCAGTAGAGCAACTAGATATTGAGCGTGTAGAAAAAAATTAATTAGAGCATATATTGCTGATAAAAAAATTATGAAAAGGCATTAGAAGTATTAAGAGTGGTAGAAGAGAGAAAAGAATAATCCATCAATTAATTCTGAGTTTGGATATTGTTTGGTAGAGTTAAAGCAATTTGATGAAGCAGCAAAAATATTTTTTTAAAAAGCTAAAAATCAAGGTAGAGAAGATGCTTGGATATACTCACAACTAGGTTGGGCATATCGCAATGTAGAAAAAAATATAAAGAAGCTTTTAGAAGCATATTTAAAAAGCACAACAATTAGGTAATAAAGTGGCTTGGACAAATGCTGAGATAGGGATGTGCTATAAAGAATTAGGAAAATATGAAGAAGCTTTGAAATATTATCTAATAATAATTAATTCAGGTGAATTAGATAATGATATATATAAGAAAACATGGGTATTATCAGAAATAGCTTATATATATCAAAATATTGATAAATATGAAGAAGCTATAGAATATTTTTAAAAAAAGTAGAAAGCTTAGGAAGAAAAGATAGTTGGCTATATGCTAATATGTTTAATTGTTTAAAAAGCTTTTAAAAAAACAATGAAGAAGCATTGAAAATATTCTTTAATGTTGGAAAAATTTTGAAGAGTTTAAAAATGATATTTTTTGTATTATCTAATATTGCACATCTTTATGAAGAAAGACAAGAATATAAAGAACAATTAAAATATCTTGAAAAAAATTGAAAAAAATAGGAATAGACGATCCTCAATTTTATATTGAGTATGGTTATTGTTTAATGTTTTTTAGAATACTATAGAGAAGCTATTTCAAAAATTTGAAAAAAATCTTTAGGAGCAGGTAAAGATACCTACTGCTATTTCTCAAATAGCTTTTTTTGTTATCGTAATTTAGGAGAATATGAAAAAGCATTAGAATACTTTCCAAAAAGCTAGATCACTTGGAAGAAACGATGCTTGGATTAGTCTTGAATTTGGATTATGTTACAGAGACCTAAATGAGTATGAAAAAAAGCTCTTAAGTATTTTTTAGAAGCTTATGAAAAAGAAGAAAGATATAAGACAGATACTTATTTATTATCAAGTATTGGAAAAATGTATGATTTATTAGGAAAATATGAAAATGGTGAAGAATTTTTTTAAGAAAATCATATGATCTAGGTGAGAGAGACAGATGGATAAATATGGAATTAGGGTGAATGTCTGACTAGATTAGGAAAAATATGAAGAAGCTATTGAAAAAAACTTTTAGAAGCAAGAAGGCTATATATGGTAGAAGGAAAAGCACCATATTCAGAAGACTTAGAACTAGCTTATTGTTATGCAGCTTTTAGGAGATAAAAATAAAGCAAAAATATCATATGGATTCATCTATTGAAGCACTAGGGGCTTATGCTGAAAGTGAAGAATACTTGAAGAAAAAGATTCACAGAAATTAAAGAGATGATAAAACCTCTAAAATAAATAATTTTTATAGGAGGTTGTTATGGAAAGTAATATTAAAGGAAAATTGCATTTATCTCTGGTGCAAGCTCTGGAATAGGAAAAGCTACAGCTGAAAAATTAGCTGAAATGGGAGCTAACCTTATTATTTGTGCTAGAAGAGAAAATATTTTAAATGAATTAAAAGAGAAAACTTGAAAAAGCAATATGGAATTAAAGTAAAAACTTTAGTATTTGATGTAAGAAGTTATTCAGATGTTTTGAAAAAAATATAAATTCATTAGATGATGAATGGAAAAAAATAGAAATATTAGTAAATAATGCAGGATTAGCAGTTGGATTAGAAAAAAACTATATGAATACAACATGGAAGATGTTGATAGAATGGTTGATACTAATATAAAAAGGATTTACATATATTGCTAATACAATACTACCTCTTATGATAGCAACTGATAAAGTTTGTACAGTTATAAATATAGGTTCTGTTGCAGGAGAAATTGCATATCCTCATGGTAGCATATACTGTGCAACAAAATTTGCTGTAAAAGCTATCAGTGATTCAATGAGATCTGAACTTATAGATAAAAAAATAAAGGTTACAAACATAAAACCTGGACTTGTTGATACAGAATTTAGTTTGGTTAGATTTAAAGGGAGATAAGGAAAGAGCAGATGGAGTTTATGGAGGAATAGAACCTCTATATGCAGAAGATATTGCAGATACTATAGCTTATGTTGTAAATCTTCCTGATAAAATACAAATTACAGATTTAACTGTAACACCTTTACATCAAGCTAATGCAATACATATCCATAGAGAAAAAAAAATTAATAAGGGGCTGTTAAAATACAAAAAAGTAAAAATAAGTGAGTTACGAGTAGATTTTTAGATGAAAAAAATCAAAATGAATGAGCCGAGTAAATGTCGCATGTCTGAGACACTCTGCAGTTTGCTCGAGCTACAGCGAATTCTTGATTTTTTTCATCGTTAAAAAAAAATCTACTCAGTATACTTTTGAGTTTTACTTTTTTAATTTTTTAACAGCCACTTTTTTATTGCATATTGATATATTTTTAAGTATAAATCTCCACTAGGAGTAAGATTTAAACCTCTTACACTTGAACGAGATAAAAACAGTGTTATATTCCTGTAAAAGTGGAATAACAACTAAAGAATCTAAGAATTCTTCATCTGTTTTTTTATCTTAGTATTTATATTTATAATTTATATAGTGATATAAATCATTTTTTTATTATTTGTTCCAACTAAATAATTTTTCAATTTTGAAAGTTATAGGAGAATCAGTACTAGAACTAACTCTTATTGGGATTTTTAAAATTACCTACCCATTCTTTAACAGTTGATAATAGTAATTTTTTTCTAATAAATTATCAGCCGAAAAAAATAAGCTATATAAGGAGTCTCTGAGAATTTAATATTTAATTTTTCAAAGTCTTCCTTAGCTTTATTTAAAACTTCTGAAGAAGGATGAGGATGCTCAAAAAAATACTAGGAGAGTTATTTTTCTATTATAACTTTTCCCATAAATTCAGGATCACTCACAGCATACATAAGCTTTTCTTAATTCAGCCTTTTTCAAATATCTTTTCATTAGTTTCATTAGGTATAGAGATATACCAATATCTAGTGCTAGGAAAAAAACTAATTTTTTTCTGGTAAAAGTATTCACTTGTCCTAATCTATCAAAAAGGTATAGAGTAAAATGGTTCTCCAAAATAGTCTATTTCATTACGAGGAAAACATCTCATAAGCCATAATATCATTCTCTACAAGAGCAATATTGACTTCTTTTCAATTTTTGTATTGACATTATCCCAGTAATTTTTCATTTCTCACTAAAACAATTGAATCTTCATTGTAAGTAGAAACCTTAAAAAGCACCATTTACAATCTTTTTTTATCAAGAGTTAAACTAGCATTTTCTTCTCTGATTGGATAGAAATATAGGATTACTTACCCATTCATCAAAGTTCTTAATTGAAGAATTTAAAGTTACAATCAATTTATTTTCTTGAACTTTTTATACCAACAGAACTTTCTATCTACTTTTTTTCTTAGCAAAAATCTTCTGCTCCCTTGATAACAAACATTCTATATATCTCATCTGAATTTGAGTTTTTCTAGGGTATTTAACCAACTTTCAAGATAAGTTTCAGCAGTTATTTTTTTGATTATCAGACCATTTTAAATCATCTCTTAAAGTAAAAATCCATTCTTTAAAATCATCTGAATGCTCGATATTAAGTACTCCAACATATCTTGCACCTTCATCTTTTAATTCAGTTAAGCCTTCAAATATTTGAGTTATTAAAAGCTCTTTCATTTTCCAGTATAAGATTGAGGATTTAAATTATACTCTTGCTTAGGCATAGCAGTATAAAATATTTGCTCAACCTTTTTCAACAGTTTCTTCTTTATCACCACAAGAAATTAATAAAGAGACTTAAAATTAAAATGACCAATATTTTTTTATTTTTTTCATTTTTTTATTACCTCAGTCTAAGTTTTTTTAAAACAATATCTAAGATTTCTTTAGGGCTTAAATCACTTGAAAAAAACCTGCGGCTTTATAGTGACCACCACCACCAAAAAAAGAGCAGCAATTTTATTGACATTTGTCTCATACTTGGATCTCATACTTCCTTTGATTTTTTTCCATCAGCTTTCTTCCCTTAAAAAAATAATGAAACAGAAGCTTCATAGTATGATAGAATTTTTTTCAACTACCCTTCAGTATCTTCTTTTTTTAGCTCCATATTTTTTTGCATAGTTGTCTGATCTAAATAATAATATGATAATTTCTTTTCAGGATAAAATTCAAACTTTGTTAAGGCATCTCCTAACATTTTTTTAAAGTTTGATAAGAATTTGAATTTAAAAAAATTAGTTACTATATAGTTATTATTTACACCAAGTGAAATTAAATCTGTAGCCATCATCATAGTTTCAACTTTTACATTGCTATGAGAGAAATTTCCTGTGTCATTTACCAGACCTAAATACAAAGCCTCAGCTGTAGCTAAACTTATCGGATAAGCCCATATATTTGATAAAGTGATAAACGATTTCAGAAGTTGAAGATGAATATGTTATAACACAATTCACATCTCCATAACTTGGATTACTCATATGATGATCGATATTAATACTAAGTTTTTGCTTCTATATTTTTTTCCAGTTTCTCCAGTTCTTTCTCTTGTAGCTGAATCTAAAAAAATATCAATAAATCAGTTGAATATTTTTTTCTTCACTGTTATATGTTTCTATTTCTTCAGAACCCTTTTAAAAAAATTTGGTAGTATAGGAATACTATCTTGTAAAACAAATCTAATATTCTTTATCTTTGTAATTTTCTTTTTAATGTAAGAAATAAACCCTAGTCCCTGAACCTACAGCATCACCATCAGGATTGACATGAGCTGTTAGTATAATATTTTGATTTTTCTTCAATAATAGCTTTTTTTATTTCTTTTAAATTTTTTTCAATAAATTCTTTTCAATTTATATTTTTCCTTTCTTTTTATTTTTTTGACCAAGTAAACCAGACATATAGTCCATAACCATAACTTCAACCATGGCAGCAGCATTTCTACCTGAAGAAATTTCAAGTATTCTTTTTCTTAATAGGTTTTCCTAGTACATCTTCATATAGATGAGTTGTTGGAGCTGACATATAATCAGAGTTATCAAGTGCTTTTTAGCTCTATTATCATATCCAATCTTTTAGATAATCTTACAGAACTCATTCCATATAAAGTTTTTTTATATCAATAATTCCTAAACCTCTTATTTCCATAAAGAATGGAAGTTCAGCTGATTTACCTACAATGTCTCCTTGAGTATCTCTATAGAATTTAACCATGTCATCAGCTATAAGTCTGTGACCCTCTATGTATAAGCTCTAACGCTGTTTCACTTTTTCCTATTCCACTTTTTACCTGTAAGTAAAACTCCAAAACCAAAAAGCTCAACTAAAACTCCATGGACACTTATTGTTTCTGAGAAGAAAGAGTCCAAGTAGTTATTAAAGTTTGCAATTATTTGAGAAGATTTTTTTATATGGAGCAATAGCTAAAAATATGTCCACTTTTTTTGTACTAATTCAAAGAAGTAATCAGGAGCATTAGCATCTTCTGTCAGTACTATCATAGGTATATCAAAAGACAAGAATTTCTTTAAATTATTAATTCTTTCTGTAGGGACAAAAGTTTTTCTAAGAAATTAAATTCCATTTTTTTGAAAAATATTTGTATACCTATATTAGAAACTTCTTCTATCAAATCAAAAAAATCCTATAAGTGACAAAGAGGGACGGTACACATTAGAAGATTTTATATATGTACTTGTCACTTTATCTCTACCATATTTTACTTCTAAATCAAACTCATTTATTAGTTTTGTAACTGCTAAACTATTTGTATTCATATTTTTCTTCCCTCTTTTTTTCTTTTTTTGTATTATTTCTTGAGATTTATTAAGAAATTCTAAAGGAGTATTATGTCCCATTCTCTTTTAATCTAAATGATAGAGCTGCTGTTTCAATGATAACAGCTAGATTTCTTCCTTTTTCTAACAGGTATAACAAACTTTTGTATTTTTTTCACCAACAAAAGTTTCATATTGTGTATCAAGTCCCAAGTCTATCATAGAATTCTTTTTTTCTTTCCATTCTTCTAAAACTATAAGAATATTTATCTTTTTTTCTATTCTTGTTGATTTTTACTCCAAAATGATCTGTAACATCGACAGAACCATTTTTGTATATCTTCTAGATAAAAAAATGCCCCAGCTTTACTTTCTTTTTTTCCATTGTAACCGAGCAAATCATTTTTCACCAATACGACGTATAACTAGATTTCTTTATCTGTTATCATACGATGACCTCTTTCAAGTAGCTCTATCATAACACCTTTTTCTAGCATTTGAATAACCTGTCATCAATACTCCAACACCATGAATTTCCATAAGAGAATAATCTTCATACTCTTCTTCAATAGAAAGTGCTCTAGAAAGAAAAGAAATTTTTAATTTTTCTAACAGTAACAGAAGCCTTTTTCATTGCTTAAAAGAATATTTTTGTTGTATTTTTTTAGCATAATAATAGAATTCTTCAGCTATGATAGCATCTTTTGAAAAGATTAGAGCTGGGAAATCAAGAGCCATATATTCTGAAATAACTTTTTCTTTTTCTTTCCTTAGAAAAAAAGTAGCCATAAATCTTGATTCTTTTAAAGCTACAGATATTGATATATCTATTTAGCTCATCACTATCTTTATCTAAAAACCAACAAGTTCATAACCAATTTGATAGATATTAGGGAATATCAATTTTTAGATCTAAATTTCCCTTCATTTCAGTATTTCTAAATTTAATGAATCTGCAATTTCTCTGACAGTGGTATATGTGTACATATCTCCTCCATATAGTTTTTAAGGAGTGTAAGTCCCCTCAACCTCTTTAATCTCTTTTAGTTTAATTTTTACCTTAACTTGTTCATTACTTAAATGTTCAACAGGTTCTTTTCTTAGTTTTTAATAGTCTTTTATTTCTTCTTTTTTTACTTCTTTCTTTTTAGCTTCTTCAGCTTTTTTTACAGTTGTTTTTTTCTTCTTTTCAACTTCTTTTTAGCTTCTTCGGCTTTTTCAGTCTTTTTTCTTCATAGCTTTTTAGAGTAGCTTTTTTCTTCAGCTTTTAGCCTTTTCTTCAGTTTTCTTTTCTTCTTTTTTTAACTTCTTCTTTTTCTTTTTTTCTTGCATAACTTTTTTTGACAGTTTCTCTACCTTCTTCTATTTTTTTAGCTTCTTCAGCTTTTTTAGTAGCTTTTTTTCTTCTTTAGAAAGTTTCAGCTTTTCTTTTTCAGAAGTAGCTTCTTTAGGTTTAGCTTTTTCTTCAACCTTAGTCTCAGCCTTAGGTTTTTTCAACTTTCTTTTCCTCTTTTTTTAGGCTCTTCAGACTTAGTTATAGCTTTCTTCTCCTCAGTTTTAGTCTCAGCTTTTACTTCTTTTAGGAGTTTCAGCTTTTCTTTTTCAGAAGTAGCTTTCTTTTAGGTTTAGCTTTTTTTCAACTTTAGAGTCTCTTTTTTTAGTTTTCTTCAACTTTCAGTTTTCTTTTTCTCTTTTTTAGGCTCTTTTAGACTTTTTACATTATAGCTTTCTTCTCACTCAGTTTTCGTCTCAGTTGTTTTCTTCTTTAGGAGTTTCAACTACATCTTCTTCAAGTTTCTTTTTCTTCTTTTTACTTTTTCAACTTTTTTTCTTCTTTTTTTAATTTCTGTTTTTAGTTCCACCATAAAATTCATTATTTCTAAGATTCATAGCTGCAACTACTTGTTTAGTTGTATTTTTCTACTAAAGCTTGTTCTAACTTTTTCTTGGTTAGAAACTTTTTTTATACATAAAGAAAGTAAAAAGCAATAAATACAAGAAAAAAACTATAAAGTTAAGAAATTTTTGGAAAATTTATACTAGTTTTTTTCTTAACCTTAGGTTTAACCTTTTGGATTAGTATTTGTATTACCCTTATTTTTAGTATTATTAGTGTTAGAGTTCTCTTTCTTTTTTAGAAGCTTCTTGCTTTTTATTTTTCAGGCTTCTCCCTATTTGATGATTTTTGTATTCTTTTTATCCATTTAACCCCTCTTTTAACTTAATTAAAATGTAGAAAGAACCACAACATACAGTAAGCTTTTCTCTTTTTGCTTAAAAGCTAAATTATATGCTTTTATTGGATCTTCTTCATATTCAAAAATCTTTTTTTATTTTCAACATAATCATATAGTTCTTTTGCTGTTGAAGCTCTTGGATTGTCTGGGTATAGATGTTAAAACTATACTAGAAGATATTTCATTTAGTTTTTCTAAACATAGAAACTCTATCTTTATCTTTTTAAAAATAGACACTAACACAGTAACTTCATCTTTTGAAAAGTGTTGTTTTACAATTTTTATAAGTTCTTCAACTCCAGCAGGATTATGAGCTCCATCAAAAAAATCACAAGTGGATTTTTAGAGAACACTTCAAATCTACATTGCCATACAACCTTTTTAATAGCTTCTTTTTATTATATTTTTCATCTATACCCTAAGTATTTTACAACTTCATAGGCACATAAGAAATTTTTTTATATTGATAATCACCAAAAAGTGAATATTCATAGATATTTCCATTTATATTTATATTTGTTGTAAAAAGTATTAAAATCAAGTTTATATGTACTATCTTTATATTTATCTAAGACATTTACATATTTATCTGTAACTTCTTCAATTGCTTTTTTTACATCAGGATTATTATCAGCAAAGATAGTGTAAGGACAGTTTTTTAATTATTCCAGCTTTTTTTCAGTTGCTATTTTTATAAATAGTATCTCCTAGGTATTCTGTATGCTCTAAGCTAACATTAGTTATCACAGATACAGTGTTATCACAAATATTTGTTGCATCATATCTTCCACCCATACCAGCTTCTAAAAATTACATATTCAGCCTTTCATATCTTTGAAATAATCAAACATCATAGCAGTTGTAACTTCAAAGAAATGTTGCTTGTATCTTTATGTTCTTCAATAATCTTTTTTGACTTTTTTTCATAATATTTAGCAACATCTTCATTGCTGATATACTTGTCATCAAAAAGAGATTCTTTCATTGAATTCAAGTATATGAGGTGAAGTGTATTTTTCCAACCTTGATATCCAGCATCTATTAGGATTCTTTCAACTGTTGTTGAAACAGAACCTTTTCCATTAGTTCCAGTTATATGTATAACCTTATATGAATTTTTGTGGATTTCCTAAGTGTTTACAAATTTCTTTTAATATTATCTAAACCAAGTCTTATACTAAACATAGAATAAGCATATAATTCTTCTAGTAAAGCATCGATATTCATTTTTTTCCCTCCATCTATTTTTTATAATTGATAAAATTCCTTCTACTATTGATTTTGAATTTTTTGCAGCAATTTTCACAAACTCATCAAAAGTCATTCCTGCTTCATCATCAGCCTTATCAGAAATTGATCTTAAAACTATAAATGGTATATTTAAAACTTCACAGACATGAGCTACTGCTGCTCCCTTCCATCTCAACACATTCAGCTTCAAAAAAATTTCTCTAAGTTTTTTTACTTTTTTTCAGATGAAGCTACAAATTCATCTCTACTTATTATTCTTCCTTTATGAACTCTCTCAGTTCCAAAAAAAGTTTTTGTAGCAACTGAGTCAGCTAAAGTAAAAAGATAAGGATCAGCTTTAAAGTTAGAACTCTTCATTCTTGGAATTTCTCCTAATTTATAGTTTCCACCTGCTGTTACATCCATATCAGATTCAACTAAATCAGTGGCAATAACAATATCAGTAACTTTAATATCAGGATTAACTGCTCCAGCAACTCCTGTAAATATTATTTTGTCAACTTTAAAATTAGAAATTAAAAGAGTTGTAGATATTGCAGCATTAACTTTTTCCTATACCACTTTCAACTAAGACAACATCTTTTGAGCATAATTTTCCTTCATAGAATTTTTAAATTACTAATTTCTATTTCATTTATATCAGTCATTGAACTTTTTAATTCAACTATTTCTTCGTGCATAGCACCAATTATTCCAATTTTTCATTTTTTTACCTCCAAAGTATTTTTTTATTCATCGAATATTATAACATATTTAAAAATAGAATAGCAAGTCTGTAAAATATGTTATAATAAATTAGAAAAAAATTTAAAGGAGATTTTTACTATGTATTTATATTCAATATATTGTTGCTAGATTTTTTTATTTTTTTATTACTCTTTATTACCTGAAAAAAATTGAGATTTAAGTTTGGAGATTTTTTTAGGAAATCTTACATATAAATTAATTAAAAAGTAGAAGAATGACAGCCCTTATGAATTTGAAAAATGGCTTTTTCCTGAAAAAGAGTGACGAGGAAATTGAAAAAGATTGCAAGAAAATCTTTTAGAATAATGATAAAAGGCATTTTTTATGCTCACTATGGTTTGATAAATATCTAAAGAATCCTAAAAAAATATAAAAGATTATAAATCAAGAAAGTATGTTGAATGCTTGTAAAAAAAGATAAAGGGGTTATGGCAGCTACTATGCACATGGGAAATATGGAAGCAAGTACAGTTTGTACAGGTGAGAATAAAATTATTACTGTTGCTAAAAAAAGCAAAAGAAATCCATATATAAATGATTATATTACAAAAGCTTAGAGGTAAAAGCAAATTATATGGAAGTAATAGAAAAAAATGAGAGAACAAGTAGAGTTTTAATTTCTAAATTGAGAAAAAAAAAGTTATTGCACTATTTTTCTGATCATAGAGATAAAGGAGCTATAGTTAATTTCTTTTGGTAAAGCAAACAAAAGCACCTAGTGGAGCAGTATCAATGGCATTGAAGTTTGACTTACCTTTCTTACTTGTCTATAACACTTTTTAATGATGATAACACAATTACCATCTATGTTACAGATGAAATAGAATTGAAAAAAAGACAGGTAATTTTCAAGGAAGATGTACAAAAATAATGTGCAGTATCTAATAAATATTATGGAAGATGTTATTAGAAAACATCCAGAACAATGGATGTGGTTCCATGATAGATGGAATAGTTTTTAGAGAGTATAAACGTTCATTGAAAAATAAAAAAAATAAAAAAATATAAAAAAAAAGCTGTTAAAATTAATAAAAAGTAAAAAAATAGTTCGTTACTGAGTAAATTTCTTAACGATAAAAAAATTAATGTTCTGCATCTAAAAAGCTCTAGCAATAAATTGCTAATGCTTCGAAAATTCGTAAGAAACTCTAAATGAACAAGTTCATTAAGACTTTCTAAGATTGCAACAAGTTGGTTCAGACATCCCGACATTTACTCGGCTCACTTGCTTTAATTTTTTTATCTAAAATTTCCATTCGTAACTCACTTATTTTTTTACTTTAGATTGAAAATTTATTTTTGCAAACTTCTTTTTTTTAAACTTGATTTAACTTATAATAAATTCCTTGTAACTTCATTAATTCATCATGATTTCCCATTTCAGCTATTCCATCTTTTGTGATAACAATTATGACATCAGCTTTTTCTTACAGTTGTTAGTCTATGGGCAACCACTAAAGTTGTTCTACCTTCACTAAGTTCATCTAGAGATTTTTTTGTATGTTTCTTTCAGTTATACTGTCTAGAGCACTTGTTGCCTCATCTAAAAATTAGAATAGGAGGGTTAGCTAGAAAAACTCTAGCAATAGAAATTCTTTGCTTTTTTGTCCTCCTGATAAACGAATACCTCTTTCACCAACTTGAGTATCATATCCTTTTTCTAAAGTCATAATGTAGTCATGGATATTTGCATATTTAGCTGCTCTATAAATTTCTTCATCAGTTGCATCTAATTTTTCCATAGGCAATATTTTTCTTTTTATAGTTCCTGTAAATAGAAAAAAACATCTTGACTTACAATTCCCTATATTCTTTCTAAGTGAAGATAAAGTCATATCTTTAATATCTATGTCATCTATAGTAATTTTACCAGATAAAATTTCATAGAATCTTGGAATTAAATGGCAGATAGTACTTTTACCAACTCCTGATTCACCAACTAAAGCTACATTTGTTCCAGCTTTAATATTTAAAGAGAAATTTTCAAAAAAACATTTTTCATTTTCTTCATATCTAAAAAGTTACTTTCATCAAAGACTATGTTACCATTTAACTTTCCAACTTCAATTTTTACCTTCTTCTTCTTGAGGAACAGTTATTACTTCATAGAATCTTTCTAAAACCACTCATTCCATTTTTGAAATTGTTCTACTGAGTTAATAAGTCTTTTTTTATAGGAGTTATTAATAAATTAACGAAATAACATATATGTAACAAAATCTACTACAGTAATCTTATTGTAATAAGTAAATAAAGTTCCACTTAAAAAGCATAACAAGATAAAGAGTATCTATGATATAGTAAACTCCACCTTGAAAAAAACAGCTAACCAAAAAGTATGCTGCCTTTCTTGCAATGATATATTTAGAGTTTCCTTCTTCAAATTTTTTTAAATTCAAACTTGCTATTATTAAAAGATTTAGACACTCTAATTCCTGAAATAGAATTTGATAAATTTGCATTTATAGCACCAACAGTAGTTCTTGTTTCAGCAAAAGGCTCTCATCATTCTCTTTCTTAAGAAAAATAGTAAGTAGAGCTAAAAATTGGAATAAAGACGAAAACTATACAAGTTAATAGAGGATTTAAATTAATTAGATAGAAAAAAAGAACCTAAAAACTAGAACACCTGATATGAAAAACATCTTCAGGTCCATGGTGAGCAAGTTCTGAAATATCTATCAGGTCATTTACTATCCTTGACATAATATCCCCAGTCTGATTCTTTGTCAAAATAAGATATGGGCATATTTTTGAATATGCTTAAATAAATCTCTTCTCATATCTGCTTGTATTTTTTTACTCCAACAATATGTCCATAGTAGCCAACAAAATAATTAGATAGCATTTTTAAAAAAATATAGATTAATGCTAAGATAAATAGAAAATAGAAAAAAATTGTTTTTTTAATTTTTCTATTTGGGATAAAATCATATAATATTGAACGAGTTAATATAGGATAGAATAAATCACAAATAGAAATAAGAAAAAGCTGCTAGTAAATCTAAAAACATTTTTCTTATGAGGCTTATAATATGAAATAAATTTTTTAAACAAAGTTCAACCTCCTTATTTTTAATATTTTTATATAAATATTATAGCATAAAAAAAGCTCTTCTTATTAAGAAGAGCTAATTTCATTTTATAGATATTTTTAATTTCTTTTTCGATTTCTTCTGCACTTGTTGTAGGTTCAAATCTTGCTACAACATTTCCCAGACTTGTCTACTAAAAAAACTTAGTAAAATTCCACTTTTATATCTGGCTTTTTAGCAAAGTCAGGATCATTTTTTTGAAAAGCATTTCATTAAGTATAGAAGTTAGTTTATGCTTTAGGATCAAAGCCAGTAAATCCTTTTTTTGTTCTTTTTAAGTATTTGAAAAAGTGGTATAGCATTTTTCACCATTAACTTCAACTTTTGCAAATTGGTCAAATTTAACTTTGTAATTCAATTGACAGAAAGTATGAATTTCATCATCACTTTCAGGAGCTTGATTTCCAAATTGATTACAAGGGAAGTCTAAAAACTTCAAAACCATCTTTATTATATTTTTGAGTATAGAGCTTCTAACTCATCATATTGAGGAGTGAATCCACATCTAGTTGCAGTATTAACAATCAATAAAACTTTTTCCTTTAAAATTTTCTAAAGAAACATCTTCACCTTTTTCTATTTTTTTCACAGTAAAATCATAAATTTTCATAATTAGCCTCCTCTATATTTTCTATATTTTATTATATCATTTGAAAATTTGTTCTACATCTCTGCCATTTTTTTAATAATTGTTTTCACAAAAGTCATTTTTAGGATTAGAACAAATATTTTTTTAGGTACATCATATTGCTGAATTTCTCCTTTATCCAATACTAAAACCTTTGTTCCTAATTTTTAAAAGCTTCTGTTATATCGTGAGTTATAAAAGACAATAGTTGCTTCTGTCTTTTTTTATGCAATTCCTTTAAATCTTTTTGTAACTGATATCTTGTGATAGCATCAACTGCTCCAAATGGCTCATCCATCAATATTATATCAGGGTTTGCTGCTAAGGCTCTTGCTATTCCAACTCTCTGTTGTTGTCCACCTGATAGTTCATCTGGTAGTCTATCTTTTAAATCTCTTGAAAGATTTAACATATCCATTTTTTCATTTACTATCTTTTTCAATTTCTTTTTTTATCATATTTTTTTAAATTTAATACATAGGCAATATTTATCGAAAAAAACTGTTAAATGTGGAAATAAAATATTTCCTTGAATTACATAACCTATTTTTTTCTTCTAAGTTCAATTAAATCTTCATCTTGGATATTTTTTTATTATTTATCAGTACTTCACCTTTATCTGCCTTTATAAGACCATTTATCATTTTTTAAAATTGTTGTTTTTCCCAGAACCTGATGAACCTATGATAGTTAAGAAATGTTCCACATTCAATAGTCAAATTAAAATCTTTTTATTACTTTCTTGATTTCCATAACTCTTACTAATATTTTTTTAAATTCTATCATTATTTAGCCTCCAATAAACCTTTTTTTCTTGCAAGTATTCTCTTGCAACATCTTCTGGCTTTTTTTACCTTCACTTTCAACTTGATAATTCAAATCTGCCATTGTTTTATCATCCAAGATATTATTTCAATTTTTTTCTAAAACTGGTTTTAACTCTGGATATTTAGATAAAATCTCACTTCTTACAACTGTTCCTGCTCTATATGATGGGTACATCTTTTTATCATCTTCTAAAACAACTACATCAGATATTGCCAGTTGTCCATCTGTTGTAAAAATTACCATAACATCAATTTTTCTTATCTTTCATAGCTTGATATTTTAAGTCCGATATCCATATCTATTTTCTTTTTTAAAATCCACATTATATACTTTTTTTGTAATTCTTTATAGCCATCTTCTCTTTCAAAGAAATCATATTCTGCACCAAAAATTAAATTATTTGATACTGTTTGCTAAATCACTATATGTTTTTTTAAATTATATTTTTTTCTGCAATATCTTTATTTACTGCTAAACCATAAGTATTGTTAAAACCATATAAATTTACATATTCTAAATTGTATTTTTTTCTTTATATTCTTTTTGTAATTCATCAAATTTACTTTCATCATAGCTACCTTCTTTTTTTCAATACAGCTTCCCAGGAAGTTCCTGTATATTCAGGGTATAGGTCAAACTCTCCCTTAACTATCGCAGGGCTGTATATTGGAAGTTCCACCACCAACCCCAGTTTGTCATATTTACTTTTAAATCTGTATCTTGTTCAATAAGTTCAGTTAGCATTTGTCCTAAAATATAGCCCTCTGTCATAGGTTTTGTTGCAATATTTATAGCTTTTATCTTTCTTTGAATTTAAAGAAAAATATGCTCCAAATATAATTATGAAAAAGTCCCTAAAATTATAAAGTTTAAAATTTCACTTTATACTTTGTTCTTTTTATGATTAGTCAATCTTTTTCTCTATAATTCCTAATATAAAATCAAAAAAATCAAAGCTAAAAAGTGCTATAAGTAAAGCTTCCAAGAAAAGTCATAGCTGAATTGTTAGTTGTTATACCTCTATAAATTGCAACTCCCTAAAGCCTCCTGCTCCAACAAAATGAAGCTATACCTGCAAGTGCTATTGTCATTGTAACCATATTTCTGATACCTGACATCAAAACTGGCAATGCTAGAGGTAATTTAACCTTGAATAGTTGTTGTAATTTTGTGCTTCCCATTCCCTCTGATGCCTCAATAATCAAAGGATTTATATTTACAATTCCTGTGTATGTGCTTCTTATTATTGGTAAAAGTGCATATATTATTAAAAGCAATAAGTGCTGTTGTATTTCCAACTCCTGTGATAGTGATAAAAAAATCCCTAATAATGCTATTGAAGGTATAGTATAAAAGTATATTGACAGTTCCCAATATTAAACCTGAAAAATCTTTCTATATTCACTTATTATTATTCCTAGAATAATTCCAAGTACACTAGCAATACTTATAGCTAACAATGAAATTAAAATATGTTCCACTGTTAGATTAAGAAAAAAATTTAAAAGTCTTCTGTCAATAATTTCATTAATTGATTTACCATTATCTATCACCTTTCTTCTTTTTCTTCTAAAATTCTTAATAATTCTATGTAAATATTCTTCAAAACTTTATCTATTTCTTCTTCACTAAAACCTTTTATACAAACTTCTTTAACATTTCATCTGAAATTTTCATCAAAAGATTTTTTTAAAGACTTTTGCATAGTCTGTTAAAATTACCAATGATTTTTCTTTTTGTCATTTTCATCTGTTATTCTTTTTAATTAAATTATTTTTTTCCATTTTTTTCAAGCATAACTGTAATTGTATTCTTAGCTAAACCTGTTTTCAGTTGCTAATTCTTTTTTTGAGTGATTTTTATCTTTTTGCCAAAGTACAAATAAAATCTTTCCTTGTTCTCCACTGAAAAGCATCTATACCCTTTTTCACTTTATACATTGTGCTAGTGCTCTACTCTGTAATTGTTTTTAATTTTTGTTATTAAAAAAAGCCACCTAATCTTTGCATATACATCATTCCTTTTTATTTATTTTTTTAAATAGTTCTATTTAGAACTAATTTAAGTATACCATAGTTGTAATAATTTGTAAAATGAAAAAGCAGATGACCTGTTGGAACAAATCACCCACATAAAAAAACTGTACCTCTAATTTTACATTTAAACTATTGGTACAGTTTATTTTAATATTAATTTTAATTAACTTTTTCAAATAATTAACTATTTTCTATTGCTTCTTTTTGTCACTTCAATTATCTGCATAAAGAACAACATCTTTTTATAATTAATTTTTTTACTGCTTGAATAAAAGTTTTCATATATTCAAAATCTATTTCCCCAGATGAATTAACTGGTAATTTAATATATTTATTTTTACAACATTCCAGCCACCTAATTTATTTTTTTATAAGAATATATGGCTAAATCTGTAACTTTATTAATACAAGAAACTGTAAATAAATACTCATTAGATTCAAATTTTTCTTCTTTATTTTTTTCCATTCAACAGCATATGCATCTGATAATACTGTAAATTCTCTTGACTGATAATATGCCCCTATATACATCACTATTAGATGGAATAGAAATAACATTTTTTAAAATTGTAGTCTCAGCTTTTTGGTACATAATAATTCAAACCTTGATTCATAAAACTTGAAGTAAGAACAGGTAAAATATAATCTTTTACAGGTTCTTTTGGTAAATTTTTGCTTTATAAGATAATTTTTTTAGTTTTTAACTCTTTCAAACAAATTTCCTATTTGATAATCTTTCCATCTTATATTAGAAAAATCTTCTATTATTTGTTTTTCATCTTTTTAATAATTCGTAGTTATCAAGACCACTTATCTTTTAGATAAGCGACCAGTTCACTTATACGCTCCTCTTTGAGTTCGCTTATATAAACGTCCATAAAATCAAAAATCTATTTTTTTCCATCTTTTGTAGTAGGTAATTGAATAATATCATTTTTTTAAACTATCTAAAGTAGGATAGAAGTGTGTCCACCTTTATATTTTTTTCTAAAGTTTTATTTATTGATGTTACCACTAATAAGTTTATAATTTTTTATCTTTAGGAACTAAAACAAATATATTTTTGACTAGAATACCATTTATTTTTTTCTTATCTGTGCATATACTGAACCTATTTGACTAACTGAAATAGTATTTTTCTTCATTAGGATCGAGTATTTAATCTTTCTACTAATCCTTGAACCCCATAATTCAATTTAGTTCTTCCTATAAAATCAAATACATTTCTATTTTTTTATTTATAAATTTTAATTTCCCTGCATCATATCCTTTTTGAAGTTATAACATCAAATAAATCTCCCATTCTATATTCGCCCCACTGAACATTTTGAAGCTTTTTGTTCAGTGAGGCATCTATTTTTAGGCTTTCATTCTCTCTTTCTGTATTTTTAATAAATTTGATACTTCCCAAGCTAAATAATCTGCAACTGTCTTTTTAAAATCTTCAATAGTTGGTTTTGTATCTACTGGTGTTGATTGATTCCAGTCTGAACCATTTTCAGGATCTATATAGCCTTCATAATATTCTTTCTCTGTAAAATATTTAATTTACTTTTTCCAAAACGAACTAAATCTACCATTTCTTGATATCTTTCTTTAGCCCTATCCGTATCCTTTAAGTTATTACTTGCTTTTTTACGATCACTTCTTGTATATCCATCATTAGAAAAGTCTATAAATTTTTACAATTTCATCTTTTTGATGTACCTCTCCTATTCTAAAAACATAAATATATGTCTGTACACTTGACTTTCCAATAAATAAATCCAAAGGCATTTTTATACTAGCAAAGCAGAGTATTCTTTTCTAATATTTTTATTATATTCTTTAGCTTTTTCCAGAACCTGCTGAATGTTGAATAATTATTGCAACATATCCTTTCTCCATCAAAGACAATGCTTTTTCCACAAATATCATTCCATTTCCTTCAGCTGAATAAGGAGGATTTAATACAAATGCTGTTGCTGGAAATTTTTTTATTTTCTTCTCCAAAAAGCATAATTACCATTAAAAATCTCTCAAGGAATCTTTATTTAATATATTGGAACTTCCATCTCCCATAAGTATCATATTTAAAATTGCAAGCATATAGATATTAGAAAGTACTTCTAAACCTAAAAGTTGTTCTGCCTTAATTTTTAAAGTTTTTTGTTCTAATTCTTGTGGAGATTTGATTTTATCCTTTTGCATCTATTAGCATTTCATTCATAGCAGCAACTAATAAACCTGCACTTCAGTTGCAAAATCCCGAGACATAACTATCTTTATTAACTCTAGCAAGTTTTACAAGAAAGTTAGCCACATATGAAGAGGGTAAGTACAACATCATTCAATTTATCCTGAGTAAAGCCCAACCAAGAATACATTTCATTAAATAATTTACCTGTAAAATCTGTTGTTAAACCAATTTTTATAATAAATTCCTAAGTCATCAACTATCTTTGAAAATATTCTTTTTAATTGACTTTCTCCATTTACAGGTTTTATTTATATTGTCTGAAAGCAAAAGTATTCTTAAGAGTTCTTACAATAAGTTCTTGTATAGGAAGATTTTTTCTCTTTAAAAAGCTTCTATTTTTCTAATAATTATTTCTCCATCTGTACTCCCTTCTTCTAATGATGATTTTTAAATCTGATTTTTTTCAAGAGGAGTAACTTGCCCAGATATTCCAAGTGTTGCCATAATAGAGGCTGATACAAGATACACTCTATCAGTTTCACTTAATCCTTTTTCATTTGCATATATATCATTATTAAGTTTTTGTCAAACTTGTATTAATCTCTTTTTCTCTTTTTTTCTTTAAGTAGTTCTAATTCTTCGTTTGTTAGAGAAAGTTGATTTACTTTTTATGAAATTATTAAAGTTTTTCTTTTTAGAAATGATAAATCTGTATATTTATCAACTTCTTGTCCTATTCAAGATAGAAACATAATATACCCCAATTGAATGTTCTATTGTTTCATCTGGCTTTTTATATCCTGTAACACCAATAGCTATTACATCTGTGTAGCTTGTATAATGAAGTATTGCATTTGCATAATGAATAGCTCCATTAACAGCATAGCTATTTATATTTTTATAATTAGGTTCATTCTTACTTGTTCTATTATCTACTCTACCATTACCATCAAATTTCACTAATTTATCTTTATACCCTTTGTATTCTATCAAAATAGGATAATAATTTAGTTTCTCATCTTGTAATAAAAGTTTAGCATCTGGTCTATTTCCTCCATCTCCACCACTTTTTTTGATTTATATTCATCAAGTGCTTTGTCTATTTCAGAATTTAAGCTTTTCTTGTTCAAGTTTATAATCTAAATTATAGCTTTTTAACCAACCATTTACTAAATCAGTTATATTAGGTTCAATTGATTTTTCTTTTTAGCAACCATCTCTTCCCCCTCTCTTAATTTTATTTATTCTTCAAAACTTTTTAAACTTTCTTTTTAATTTTTTTCTATCTTATCAAGATATTCTTTTTGTATTCTTAGCTCTCTATCAATTATATGTTGAGGAGCTTTTTGAAGTGAACTTTTCATCAGATAATTTTTCTGTTTACAGGCTCTAATTCTTTTTCTAATTTAGCAAGTTGTTCATTAATCTTTTTAATTTCTGCTTCATTATTTAAAAAGTCCTGTTAATATCATATATACTGATGAGTTTCCAGCTACTCTTAAAGAACTTTGTGCAGGAGCTTCTAAGTTTGCTCCACAAGTTAATTCTTCTAAATTAGCTAATTTCTTGATGAATAATTCATTCTTTTTCAAGAGTTTCTAATTCTTCTGAATTAGAAGTCGATACAACTACTTTTTGCAGGTTTAGCAGGAGAAATTCCTTTTTCTGCTCTTATATTTCTAAGTGAAGAAACAACTTCTTTTATATATTCGAAAAGATTTTTTTCAATTTTAACATCTATTAGATTATTATCAGCTACAGGATATTGTTGTAGCATGATAGTTTCACCATCTACTTTAATTTTTTTGCCAAATTTCTTCTGTGATGAATGGCATAAATGGATGAAGTAATCTCAATCCTTGTTCTAAGATAGTCCAAAGCATATATTGTGCTGTTAATTTAGAAATTTTCTTATCTTCATCATCATTATAAAGTCTGATTTTTTTGCAATTTCAACATACCAATCACAGAAATCTCCTCTTAAGAATTCATAAACTGCTTTTAGCAGCATTATCAAGTTCAAATTTTTTTCTAAACAATCTTCTACATCTTTTTGCAGTTTCATTTAATCTTGAAATTATCCATTTATCAACAAGTTCATAATCTAATTTAGTTTTTATCTACAGATTTTTACATCAAAAACCTTCTAAGTTCATAATAACAAATCTTGCAGCATTCCAAATTTTATTTGCAAAAGTTTCTTCCCATTCCTAGTAAGTCAGTTGAGAAGTGTACATCTTGCCCTTGAGAAGTGTTATATATCATAGAAAATCTTATAGCATCTACTCCAAACTCTTTTATTAAGTCAAGTGGATCAGGAGAGTTTCCAAGAGATTTTTGACATCTTTCTACCAATTTCATCTCTTACTATTCCATGGAAGAATACATTTTTTTAAATGGTATCTTTTTTAAGTTCATACATACCAAACATTATCATTCTTGCAACCCAGAAGAATATGATGTCTGCTCCTGTTACTAATGTATTTGTAGGATAGAATAAATCTAATTCCTTAGTTTTTTTCAGGCCAACCCATTGTTGAGAATGGCCAAAGTGCAGATGAGAACCAAGTATCTAAAAACATCTTCTTCTTGAGATAATTCAACATCATGTCCCATAATGTTTTCTTAGCTTGTTCCTTTTGCTTCAGCTTCATCCATAGCAACAAAAACATGTCTATCTGGTCCATACCAAGCAGGTATTCTATGTCCCCACCAAATTTGTCTTGATATACACCAATCTCTTATATTTTTCTAACCAGTTATAATAAATTTTTTTCCATTCTCTTAGGAAGAATTTTTTTATTTCACCATTTCTTACAACTTCAAGTGCTTTTTTTCAGCAAGAGGTTTCATTTTAACAAACCATTGAGGAGATACTCTTGGTTCAATAACAGTTTGACATCTATAACATTGTCCTACTGCATGGTGTAAATGTTCAGTCTTTATAAAGAAACCTTGTTCTTTTAAGTCCTCAACTATTTTTCTTTCTAGCTTCAAATCTATCAAGTCCTGCATATTTAGGATAATCATTAACTATTTTTTTCCATCAGGAGTTAACATATTTATTACAGGCAGATTATATTTCTTTTCCTAAATTATAGTCATTAGGGTCATGTGCAGGAGTAATTTTTTTAAAGCTCCTGTTCCAAATTCTTTATCAACATATTCATCTGCAATAACAGGAATTTCTCTATTAACTAATGGTAAAATTAAAGTTTTTTTCCTATTAAATGCTTTGTATCTTTCATCTTCAGGGTGAACTGCAACTGCCACGTCAGCAAGCATAGTTTCAGGTCTTGAAGTAGCGATTATTATATATTCATCAGAATCTTTTACAGGATATTTTATTTGCCATAGATGTCCATCTTTTTTTCTTCGTGGTCAACTTCATCATCTGCAAGTGCAGTTCCACAAGAAGGACACCAGTTTACCATATATTCACCTTGATAAATTAAACCATCATGATATAAGTCATTAAAAGATTTTTTTAACTGCATAAGAAAGTCCTTCGTCCATAGTAAATCTTTCTCTATCCCAGTCAAGTGAAGCTCCTAACTTTCTTAATTGTTGAGTTATGATACCTCCATATTTTTTTCTTTTCCATTCCCAAGTCATTTCAAGGAATTTTTTTCTCTACCTATATCTTCTTTTTTTCAATCCTTCTTCTGCTAATTTTTCTTTCAACTTTTATTTTTGAGTTGCTATTCCAGCATGGTCACAACCTGGCATCCAAAGAGTATTTTTACCTCTCATTCTATTGTATCTTATTAAAGTATCTTGAATAGAGTTATTTAAAAACGTGTCCCCATATGTAAAAATTCCTGTTACATTTGGAGGTGGAATAACTATAGAATAGTTTTTCCTTTTTCAGATGAAAGACTTGCTGCAAAGAATTTTTGATTCCTCCCAAGTCTTATACCACTTTTTCCTCTATCTCATTAGGCGAGTAATTTTTTTGTCTAATTCATTCATTTTATTTTTGTCTCTCCTTCCAAATTTTTTTAATTATAGTATTCATAAGTTATTTCTACTTTTCCACTAACACCAATTTTTTTAATTTTTTTGTTCTCTAAGTTGTTTATAGATATCTTCTGCTTTTAGCTTTATTATTCTCTAAAACATCATATCTAACAGAAGTGAATTCAGTTATATTACCATATTTATCTCTTTTTTTCATTGATATTTTTTTCATATATATCAAGTTGAACTACTGGATTTCTTGAACCAAAGAAAAGAACATATGCCAATTCTCTTTGAAAAGCCATTTTTTTATCAACAACAATGAAAACTTCTTCTACCACTTCCATCTACCGTTTTTTTCATATCCACCATCTTTATGGTAGTCATAATAAATTAAGATATATGGATAATCAGGATTTAGATTATTTTTTTACCTCTGTCGCATCTCCTCTTTCATTATAGAAAGTTGAGACATCCCCTCTAGTTTACCTTCTACATATTTTTAACTCATTAATTTCTTTTTCCAAGTTTATTATAAGTTATTATATCATACATTGGATAGTATCCTCTAACTCTTTCCACCAATTCAGCTTTCTCAATTAAATTTCCATCTTTCGAATATTTATACGAATATTTATAGTTGTTAATACTTGCTTTGAGGAACTTCTTCAATCCTTCTAGCTATAAAGCCATTTTTTATCAAATTGATATTGAACAATTTTATATTCCACTCCATCTCTTGTAAAAAGATTCTCTTGTTATATATCCTCTTTCATTAAATTCTGTTTTTAACTAAACTAGTAAATTTTTATTTTTTTCCTGAATTTTTCATATCCATACTCAGTCTTAACCATAGATTTTAACTTTTACCTTTTAATCTTTCTTTTTTTGCCCACTCAGTTTCAGGCATTACTCCTGCATAAGAGTAAGAAAAACTAGTAACATTAACATAAATAATTTAAAATATTTTTTCACTTAATCAATCCCTTCTATTTATAATATTCATACTTATTTTTCAAGTTTTTTTATATACTGCTTTTCTTTCTTTTTTTGAATAATCATATCTAACTGAAGTACTTCTTGTTAAATTTCCATGTTCATCTCTTGTTATATCTTTAAATTTTTAAATATATAGAAATTTTTAGTTTTTCCTTGAGAGCCTTGTTTAATCATTGAGATATACTCTTTTTCGTTTCCATTTTTATCATAGAGATATGTCCACTTTGCAGTAGCTACCTCAGTTGTTTTTTTCATAATCTCCATTTGTCTTGTAATTATATGTTATTTTTCATACTATTTTTCTGGGAAAGGTATTATCTTTTTAATCTCAATTAAATTACCTTTTTTTATTGTAGATATATGTATCATTTGTTATTAATTCTTCACCTGAATAAACTAAATGATGAACTTTTTTTCCCGTTTTTTTATTATAAGTTATTTTTTTCTAAGCTTGGGAAAATGTTTTTTTGTCTACATATTCTTCTTTGATAGTTACAAGTAAATTTCCCATCTTTTGTTTCTTCATATTTATAACTATATACCCCTACTGACTTCATCTTTTTTTATAGGTAATCCATCACTATTATTTTTTTATATTATACTTTGATTTAATCTATTATCTACATATTGAACTTCATCTGTTATATAGCCTTGTTCATTAAAAATAAGTTTCTGTTACCCAAGTTTTTTTCTAGCTTTCCTGAACTATCATATTCATATTCAGTCTTAACCATAGATTTAACTTTACCTTTTAAATTTTTTTAATTTTTCCAATCAGTCTCTGGCATTACTCCTGAATAAGAGTAAGAAAAAAACTAATAACATTAATATAAATAATTTAAAATACTTTTTTCATTTAATCAGCCCTTTCTAAAAAAATTTCTTTAATATTATACTCTATTAATACATATAACACAAGTTAATACTATAGTTGACATATAAAAAAATAAAAAGAATATAATTAATAAAAAGGCACTTAAATGATAGGTGCTATTTTTTTGTTTAGATAGGAGGAGAGATGAAAAAAAATTCTTGTTACAGGTTTTTGATCCTTTTGGAGGAGAAAAAGTAAATCCTGCATTGGAAGTTATAAAGTTATTACCTAAAAAAATTGAGAAAATGAAGTTAGAATTTTTAGAAATTCCAACAGTATAAAAAAATCAGTAGAAAAAAATAGAAAAAGGAAATTGAAAGTTATAAACCTGATTATGTTCTTTTCTATAGGACAAGCTGGAGGTAGAGCAAGTATTTCAATAGAAAGAGTTGCTATAAATATAGATGATTTTAGAATAAAAAGATAATGAAGGAAATCAACCCATAGATGAAAAATATTTTTTTGAAGATGGAGAAAATGCTTATTTTTTTCAACATTACCAATAAAGTCAATTCAAGATGAACTTTCAAAAAAATAATATTCCTTCTTCAATTTCAAATACAGCAGGAACTTTTTGTATGTAACCATGTTTTTCTATGGTGTTAGATATTTAATTGAAAAAAAATATAAAGGAATAAAATCTGGTTTTGTGCATATACCTTACATACCAGAGCAAGTTATAGGAAAAGCTAATACTCCAAGTATGAGCTTAGATAATATCTTAAAAGGAATAATAATTATTATTGAGACAATTTTTAATGTAGAAACTGATATAAAAAAATCTGGTGGAACTATCTGCTAATAAAAAAATTAAACTAAGGGGATAATTATGAATGATGCGAAAAAGTATGGTCGAGAAACTCTATAAAGGAAATGGAAAACTTTATTTAGCTTGTTTGTGTGTTGGACTTATAACAGGAGCTATAGTTTCTTGTTATAGATGGGGCTTGGGAAAAATAGGCCTTATTAGAAGAGAGTATTTTTCAGAAGTAAACTTAAATAATCCAATGGCATTATTAAAAGTTTGGGCACTATTTATTGTGATAGGACTTATTGTAAACTATTTATTTAAAAAGTTTCCTAAGACTTCAGGAAGTGGAATACCTCAAGTTAAAGGACTTATCTTAGGAAGAATAGATTATAAAAAAATTGGTTTTTTTGAATTGATATCAAAAATTTGTTGCTGGAGTTTTTAGGTATAGGAGCAGGACTATCTCTAGGAAGAGAAGGGCCATCTGTTCAACTAGGATCTTATGTAGGTTATGGAGTTTCAAAATTATTTAAAAAAAGATACAGTAGAAAGAAATTATTTGTTGACAAGTGGTTCTAGTGCAGGTCTTTCAGGAGCTTTTTGGAGCACCGCTTGCAGGAGTAATGTTCAGTATAGAAGAAATTCATAAATACTTAAGTGGAAAATTATTAATATGTGCTTTTGTTTCAAGTATAGCAGCAGACTTTGTAGGAAGAAGAATTTTTTTGGAGTTCAAACATCTTTTGATATTGTGATAAAGTATCCATTAGATATAAATCCATATTTTTCAATTTTTCTTATATATAATTTTTGGAGTAATAATAGCATTCTTTGGAAAAATTATTTACAGTATCTTTTAGTAAAATCTCAAGATATATTCAATGGAATAAAAATTCCAAGAGAAATAAAAAGTATGTTTTGTAATGACTATTTCATTTATTTTTATGTTTTGTTTTACCTGAAGTAACAGGTGGAGGACATGATTTAGTTGAAAGTTTAATTCATCAAAAAGCTATTATTTACACACTTATTATAATTTTTTTATAGTAAAAGCTATTTTTTTACTTCAATTTCTTATGCAACAGGTTTTGCAGGTGGAATATTCTTGCCTATGTTGGTTCTAGGAGCAATTATAGGGAAGATTTTTTTGGAGAATGTCTAGATTTATTTGCAGCTACAGGAGCAGACTTTACTGTACACTGGATAGTTTTTAGGAATGGCAGCTTATTTTTGTTGCAGTTGTAAGAGCACCTATAACAGGAGTTATCTTAATACTAGAGATGACAGGAAGTTTTCATCTACTATTAGCTTTAACAACAGTTTCAGTTGTTTCTTTTTATGTGACAGAACTTTTAGGTCAACAACCTGTATATGATATTTTATATGATAGAATGAAAAAAAGATGACAATCTTGTTGATGAGGAAAATCAAGAAAAAAAGTTACAATAGAATTGCCTGTTATGGCAGAATCTTTATTGGATGGAAAGGCAATATCAGAAATTATCTGGCCAGAAGAAGTATTAATAATTGCAATAATAAGAAATGGAGTTGAAAAAATTCCTAAGGGTAGAACTGTTATGATGGCAGGAGATATATTGGTACTATTATTACCAGAAAAGATAGTTGGGGAAGTTAAAGAAAGTTTAATGAAACATACATCAGTAGAATAAAAAAATAGTTATATATGGCGATTACTTGCCAGCCATTAGTGTTTCGTGAGCTCCACAAAGGCTCACTCAACAATAATGGACGTCGCAGTAATCTTAGTAAAAACTTAAGTATATTTCATTAATTTTTTTAACTCATAGATAAAGGATGGAAATGGAAAATAAACATAATTTTATGGAAACGGAGAGCATAACAAAATTACTTATAAAGTTCTCTATTCCTGCTATTGTAGGAATGTTTGTAAATGCTTTATACAATGTTGTAGATAGAATATATATTGGAAATATAAAAAGGTACAGGACACCTAGGAATAACAGGTGTAGGTCTTGTGTTTCCAGTAGTTATTTTAATATTTGCATTTTCATTATTAATTGGTATAGGTTCAGCAGCCTCAGTATCTTTGAAAATTAGGAATGAAAGACAGAGAAGAAGCTGAAAGATTTTTTTAGGAGTAGCAGTATTCTTATCGCTTGTTATCTCTGCCATACTTATGATAATAATTTATTTTTAATATGGATAGAATAATTTATTTTATAGGAGGAAGTAAAGAAACTTTTAGCTATGCAAAAAAATTATCTATTTCTATATAAATCTTGGGGTACCAGCAGCAATTTTAGGACTGGTTCTAAATTCTGTAATAAGATCAGATGGTAGTCCCTAAAATAGCAATGGGAACTTTACTTATAGGAGCTATAACAAATATAGTTCTAGATCCTATTTTTCATCTTTATGTTTGGAATGGGAGTTAAAGGAGCTGCAATAGCTACTATAATTTCACAGTATGTATCAATGATTTGGACTATTCATTATTTTTATGTCCAAGAGAAGTAAAAATAAAAATTAATAAAAAAAGATATAAGATATGATTTCTATAAATCAAAAAGAAATTTGTCTTTTAGGAAGTTCAGCCTTTGCAATACAGATAGGATTTAGCTTTAGTAACATATATTTTTAAATACAGTGTTAAAAAAATATGGTGGAGACACATCTATCGGTGCTATGGCAATAGTACAATCGTTTATGACTTTTTATGGCTATGCCTATTTTTTTGGAATAAATCAAGGGATACAGCCAATCTTAGGTTATAACTATGGAGCAAAAGAAATATAAAAGAGTAAAAGAAGCATTATATAAAGGGATTTTTTTGCTGCGACAATAATCTGTTTAATTGGCTATACAAGTGTAAGATTATTCTCAGATTCTTTAATTCATATCTTTTACAAATAAACCTGAGTTGAAAGAAATTGCCAAATATGGTTTAAAAAGCTTATACTCTAGTTTTTCCCAATAGTTGGACTTCAAATTGTTTCGTCAATTTACTTTCAAGCGGTGGGAAAAACCTAAAATGAGCTTTTTTTATAAGTCTTTCCAGACAAATTATCGTTATGATACCTTGTTTAATAATCTTACCAAAGTTTTTTTGGTTTAAATGGAATTTGGTATGCTGCTCCAACAGCAGACAGTATAGCAACATTAATTACTTTTTATTTTTAGTTAGAAGAGATAAAAAAATTGGATAAATTAGAGGAAATGTTAGAAAAGAGAGATGTTTAAAAGAGAGGAGAAAAATGCAAAAATTAAGTCTATTAAAAGAAGTGGGATAACTTATCCCCTTATAGAAAATTAATATTTGGCTTTTTAGTAGCAATTTTTATTGGAGTAATACTTTTTAAAAAAATGCCTTTTTTTCATTAAGAGAAAATCAAAAATATATCAGTTTTAGACTCACTATTTACAATAGTTTCAGCTATTTGTGTAACAGGTTTATCTGTTGTTGATGTAAGTCAAGTTTTTCACTTCAACTGGGCAATTAATAATTCTATTTTTTTCATTCAATTAGGTGGACTTGGGGTTATGACAGTTTCAATAATAGTATTTTTTTATTAGTTGGCAAAAAAAGATGAGCTTTGAAACAAGAGAACTTTTTAAAAGAAGAAAGAAACTCTAATAGTAATGGTGGAATTACAAAACTTTTATTAAACAATTATTATTGACAGTATTTATAATTGAAATATCAGGAGCTTCAATTTTAACTTATTGTTTTTCTAAATACTATCCATTAAAAAAATCAATTTTTTTATGGCTTATTTTCATTCAGTGTCAGCATTTTTGTAATGCTGGATTTTTCACTATTTACCAATAATTTAGAAATCTTTTAAATATGATAGATTAATCAACTTTGACTATTTCATTTTTTTGATTATTTTTAGGTGGAATAGGTTTTTGTAACCATAAATTCATTTGTCATCATAAAAAAAGAAAAAAATCTACAAAAATTTAAGTATAACTTCAAAAATTTTACTTTAATTATTACATTTTTTTCTTTTTAACCTTTGGAACAATATTATTTTTGATGTTTGAATATAATAATTCAAGTACCTTAAAAAAATATGAATTTTTTAGATAAAATTATAAATTCATTTTTTTCAAAGTGTAACATTAAGAACAGCAGGGTTTTAATACTGTACCTCTTGGGGAATATAAAACCAGCAACAGTTTTTTATTTCATATATATTTATGTTTATTGGAGCATCACCTGGTTCAACAGGTGGAGGAATAAAAAAACAACAACTTTTGGAGTTTTAATACTCTATGCATTTGGAGTTTTTAAAAAGAAAAGAATATGTTGAAGTTTTTTTAAAAGAAGGATAGATTGGGAATTGATTAATAAAAGCATTAGCCATAGTTGTTATATCAATATTTTATATAGTTGTTGTTACAACAATTATATTATCAATAGAAAGTTTTACAACAGATAAAAAGTAATATACGAAGTGTTATCAGCATTTTTCTACAACAGGTTTAAGTATGGGGATAACGGCAGGTTTAGGGAATAATATCAAAACTTATACTGGTAGTAACAATGTTTATAGGGAGATTAGGACCTATGACAGTTGCATTAGCTTTTTACAAGTAATAAGACAAGTTCAATAAAAATATCCCAAAAGAAGATATATTGATAGGATAGGAGAAGAGTATGAAACAATATTTAGTAATAGGTTTAGGAAGATTTGGAACAAGTGTTGCAAAAACTTTATATGAGGCAGAAAAAAATGTTTTAGCTATAGATGTAGATGAGGATAATGTACAAGATAAAAATTGATAGAAATATAATAAAAAAATGCCATAATTGGTGATCCAAGTGATGAAAAAAAGTTCTGAAAAGACATCGGAGCAGAAAATTTTGATGTGGCTTTTTATTTTGCGTTGCAGATATAGAAGCAAGTGTAATGATAGCACTTAACCCTAAAAGGAATTAGGGAGTAAAAACTATTATAGCAAAAAGCAATAAATAAGAAAGCATGGAAAAAAATTCTTACGAAAAGTTGGAGCAACTGAAATAGTCTATCCAGAAGAACATATGGGAAAAAAAGAATAGCTGAGCTTATAATAGATACAGATATAAAAGAACATTTAAAAATTTTTCAGACGATTTTGTTTTTAGTTGAAGTAAAAGCACCAAGTATATTTTTGGAATAACAGTCTTATAAAATTTAGATGTCAGAAATAAATATAATATAAATATAGTTGGAATAAAAAGCTAATAAAGAATTTTTTTACCTAATCCAACTGCAAAATATTATAATAGAAGAAGGAGACATATTAATGATTATAACGGATAAAAAAATCAGTGGAAGCATTTAATAAATTGATTTAGGGGGAAAAAAATGCAAGAATTTGATATTATAGTTGTTGGGAGCAGGACATGCAGGTTGTGAAGCTGCACTTGCCTCAGCAAGAATGGGAATGAAAGACAGCAATATTTACAATATCGCTTGATAATATTGGAGTGATGTCTTGTAATCCTTCATTAGGAGGACCAGCAAAATCTCATTTAGCAAGAGAAATAGATGCTCTTGGTGGAGAAATGGGAAGAAATATTGACAAGACTTTTCATACAAATAAGAGTTTTTAAATACTAAAAAAAGGACCAGCAGTTCGTTCTTTAAGAGCACAAGCAGATAAAAATGACTTATGCCAATGAAATGAAAAAAACTTTAGAGCATACTGATAACTTTATCTGTAATTCAAGGTATGGTCAGTGAACTTGTAGTTGAAGAAGAAGATGGAAAGAAAATAATAAAAAGGTATAAAAGATAAGAGAAGGCTTTAGAATATAGAGCTAAAATTGTAATCATGGCAACAGGTACCTTCTTAAGAGGACTTATACATATAGGAGAAATAAATTTTAAAGCAGGTAGAATGGGAGAGCTTTCATCTGAAGAACTTCCTTTATCACTTGAAAAAATAGGCTTGAAATTAGGTAGATTCAAGACAGGTACACCTGCAAGAATAGATGGAAGAACAATAGATTTATTTCTGTTTTAGAAGAGCAACCTGGAGACACAAGCCAAGTTTTAAAATTTTCAAATAGAACAACAGATGAAGAAGCTTTAAGTAGAAGACAAATCCCTTGCTATATTGCCCATACTAATGAAAAAGTACATGAAATTATTAAAAATGCAAGAGAAAGATCACCAATGTTTAATGGTAGAAATACAAGGGACTAGGACCAAGATACTGTCCGTCAATAGAAGATAAGGTTTTCAGATATCCAGATAAAAATTCAACATCATTTATTCTTAGAAAGAGAAGGATATGAAACAAATGAAATTTATCTAGGAGGAATGTCTTCATCTTTACCAGTTGATGTGCAAGAAGAAATGATAAGAAATGTTAAAGGTTTTGAAAATGCAAAAGTAATGAGATATGCTTATGCAATAGAATATGACTATGTTCCACCTGAAGAAATAAAATATACTTTAGAAAGTAGAACAGTTGAGAATCTATTTTTTTAGCAGGACAAATAAATGGAACATCTGGTTATGAGGAAGCAGGAGCACAAGGTCTTATGGCAGGAATTAATGCTGTAAGAAAATTAAGAAATGAAGAAGCTATAATACTTGATAGAGCTGATTCATACATAGGGACTTTAATAGATGATTTAGTTTCAAAGGGAACTAATGAACCATATAGAATGTTCACAGCTAGAAGTGAATACAGACTATATTTAAGAGAGGACAATGCAGACTTAAGACTTAGCAAGTTAGGATATGAATTAGGATTGATTCCTGAAGAAGAATATCAAAGAGTTGAAAAGAAAAAGAAGAGATGTTGAACTTATAACAGAAATTTTAACAAAAAAACAAATGTTGGACCAAGTAATTTAAGAGTTAATGAAACTCTTTTTAAAAAAAGAGGAGAAAAATCCTATAAAAGATGGAAGTACACTTTTAGAGTTATTGAGAAGACCAGAAGTTACTTTTTGAAGATATAGTGTATATCTCAGAAGAAATAAAAAGGAGTAGATTTAAAAGGTTATGATCATGATACAAGTTATCAAGTAGAAATAACTGTTAAATATCAAGGTTATATAAATAGAGCTTTAAAAATGATAGAAAAACATAAGTCTATGGAAAATAAAAAGATACCAGCTGATATAGATTATGATGATCTAAAGACTATACCTAAGGAAGCTAAAGATAAGTTAAAGAGAATAAAACCAATAAATATTGGACAGGCAAGCAGAATATCAGGAGTATCTCCAGCTGATATTCAAGCTATATTAATTTATTTAAAAATGAGAGGAAATTAGATTGAAAGAATATTTTTAAAGAAGGTTTAGAAAAAAATAAAAAGTTTCATATGATGAAAATAAAATAGAAAAAAAGCATTAAAATATTTAGAAATTTTATTAGATTATAATAGCCATACAAACCTGACAGCGATAAGAGAAGAAAAAGCTATAATAGAAAAGCATTTTTTTAGATTCTTTATTACTTCAAAAATCTATTAAAAAGAAGAGGATAAGACTTTAATAGACATAGGAACAGGTGCAGGTTTCCCAGGAATGATGTTAGCTATATTCAATGAAGATAAAAAAAACTTTTACTTTACTAGACTCTGTGAGAAAGAAAACAGATTTTTTTAGAGCTTGTAAAAAAAGTGAATTAGTTTTAAATAATGTTGAAAGTTATAAATGGTAGAGCTGAAGAAATTATAAAAGATAGAAGAGAAAAAAATATGATGTGGGACTTTGCAGAGGAGTTTCTAATTTATCTGTTATTTTAGAATATGAAATACCTTTTTTTAAAAAGTCAATGGAAGATTTTTACCACAAAAAAATGACTGGAACAGATGAAATTGAAAAATTCATCTAATGCTTTAAAAAAAGTTCTAAATTCTAAAATAATTAAAGAATACAATTTTAAGTTACCATTTTCAAATGAAGATAGACTTATAATAGAAATCTTAAAAACTAAGGCTACTGATAAAAAAATATCCAAGAAAAATAGGGAATACCTTTTAAAAAAAGCCTTTATAAAAATATTTTTCTTTTTATTTTTCAATATAAAATAAATATAATTTAAAAATTATTACAAAAATAACTTGACAACAATTGTATACTATGATATTATTAATACATAAAGAAAAAGGAAATAAATTTTTAAATTATATTACGGAGGTAGAAAAATGAAAAAAACAAAAGAAAAATTTAAACAGATATTTATCAAATTTAGCGGTACTTGTAACAAAAACTCATAATTTGCACTGGAATGTAGTTGGTGCAAGATTTAAAGCTATACATGAATATACAGAATCATTATATGATTATTACTTTTGAAAAAAATTTGATGATGTTGCAGAAACATTTAAAATGAAAGGTGAATATCCCTTTTAGTAAAAAGTTGCTGACTATTTAAAAACATGCAACTGTTAAAGAATTAGATGCTAAAGATTTCACTATCCCAGAAGTAGTTGCTAGCATAAAAGAAGATATGGAATTAATGTTAGCAGATGCTAAAAAAATAAGAGAAGTTGCTAATGAAGAAGATGATTTTTTTCAGTAGCTAATATGATGGAAGATCATATTGCATACTTCGTAAAAACAATTATGGTTTATTCAAGCAATGTCTAAATAAAAATAATGGGGGTGCTAGTTGCACCCCTTTTTATTTCTAAGAAAAAAATTATCCACTGCTTTCATTGTAATAACTTTTTATTTTTAGAAAAAAATCTTCTAAATCACTAAAAAAATATTATTATCACAGCAACTTGAACCTGAAGAACAAGAATGACTAGAGCAAGATGAACAGCTTGAACAAGAACTATCTTTTTTTGTTTTTACAACAATCTCCTTCCTCATTTAAGCTTTCTCTTTTCATAAATTCTTCATAACTTTCAAGATAGCCATTATCTTCTAAAAATTTTTAAAAACTTTTTATCTAAAGTTTCTTTGTCTATGCCAAAGATTTTTTTCATAATGGCATTTTCACTATATACAGCAGAGGACAATAAAAAAATTTTATAATTTTTTTACTTCTAATTCTGTCAAAATATTACCTCCTTATTATCCTACTAAAAAAATTATAACATTAAATGATAGAAAAAAAGAAAAAAATATGTTAGAATTGTAAAGGACTTCTAAAAACTAAATATTAAGGAGCTTATTTTTGGATACTACAATTTTTTTAAAGGGATGATAATGGGATTTATTTTATCTTTACCCTTTGGTCCTGTTGGGATTTACTGTATGGAACTCACCATTGTTGAGGGAAGATGGAAGGGGTATATTACAGCATTGGGTATGGTAACTATTGATATGGTTTATTCAACAGTTGCCTTGTTATTTCTCTCAGGGGTTAAAGAATATATAGAAAAGTATGAAAAACTATTTATCTTTAATCATAGGATTATTTTTTTATTAGTTGTTTCATTAAGAAAACTTCTTACTAAGATAGAGTTAAAAGATATAAATGTGGATTTTTAAAAAGTATGTTACAAAAATTATTTGACAGGTGCAGGCTTTTGCTATAGTAAATATCTCAAGTATTTTATTAATTGCAACTGTATTTACTGTTTTAAAATGTTTCTAGATGATGGGAATACTTTCCCCACAATAACCTATATGGAGGCTATATTGGGGGTAGGACTTGGTGGAACAGGATTTATGGTTTCTTACAACATATATAATTTCACATTTTAGAAAAACTTTTTGGTAAAGAAAAAAACTAATTAAAATAATCAAAATAGCAAATGTAACTATATTTATTTTTAGCATTAGCTATAATATTTTTATGCAATTAAGAAGATAATAAATTAGGAAGGAACAAAATGATAGATGTAAAAAAATGTTGCTAGTGAATTCAGTAAATATATTGAATTTGATAGTGATAAAAAAAGATATTAAAGTTGGTGTAGCTATGAGTGGAGGTGTGGATAGCTCTACAGTTGCTTACCTATTAAAAACAACAAGGTTACGATATTTTTTTGGAGTAACTATGAAAACATTTAAAGATGAGGATTCAGATGCTAAAAAAAGTATGTGATGACTTAGGGATAGAACACTATGTTTTTAGATGTTAGAGATGAATTTAAAGAAAAGGTTATGGATTATTTTTGTAAATGAATACATGAATGGAAGAACTCCTAATCCCTTGTATGGTCTGCAATAGACATATAAAGTTTGGAAAAATGTTAGATTTTTATTCTGTCTAAGGGAGCTAGTTTTATGGCAACTGGGCATTATACTAAAGCTAAAAAAATGGACTATTGAGTGTTGGAGATGATTCTAATAAGGATCAAGTTTATTTTCTATCTCAAATTCAAAAAAAGATAGATTAAGTAAGATTATTTTTTTCCAGTTGGAGATTTAGAAAAAAACCTAAATTAAGAGAACTTGCTAAACAAATTGGAGTAAGAGTATATTCTAAAAAAAGACTCTCAAGAAATTTGCTTCGTAGATGATGGAAAAATTAAAAAGAATTTTTTTAATTGAAAATACTAAAGGAAAGGCTCAAAAAGCCTGGAAATATTATAGATAAAAAAATGGAAAGATTTTAGGAAAACATAAAGGATTTTCATTCTATACTATAGGTCAAAGAAAAGGTTTAGGAATATCTAGTGAAGAGCCACTATATGTTTTTAGCCTTTGATAAAAAAATAATAACAATATCATAGTTGGAGAAAAACGAAGATTTATTTAAAGATGAGCTTATAGCTACAAGATTGAAATTTATTTTTCAGTCCCAAGCTTAGAGAGTTTAGATAATTTAGAATGTTTTGCAAAAAAACACGTTCAAGAGATATTTTTACATAAATGTGTCTTAAAGAAAAAAATGGAGATAATTTCCAAGTGAAATTTATAGACAATAAAAGTTAGAGCTATTACACCAGGACAAGGAATTGTTTTTTTACAATAACGATGGCAATGTAATAGCAGGTGGTTTTTATTGAAAGTTAGTTGGTAACAAAATTTATAATATAAGTTTTTTTAAAAAAAGTTTTTGATTTTTAGGAGGATTAATGAAATTAGTTGATGAATTTAAAGCATTTGTAATGCGTGGTAATGTAGTTGATATGGCAGTTGGGGTTATCATTGGAGGAGCTTTTTGGAAAAAAATAGTAACAAGCTTTAGTTAATGATATCTTTATGCCAATTATAGGAATGATATTTAGGAAATGTAGATTTTTACTAGTTTAGAAATTAAAATTAGGAGAACCAGTTGAAGGAGCTGAACAAGCTGCTATTAAATATGGTATGTTCATTCAAGAAATAGTAAATTTCCTTATAATTGCACTTTTGTATTTTTTTCATGTTTATAAAACTAATTACTAAAATTCAAAAAGAAAAAAAGATGAAGAACCTGCTCCAGCACCTGAACCAACAAAAAGAAGAAGTATTACTTACTGAAATAAGAGATGCTTTTAAACAAAAATGGCTGATAAATAAGAAAAAAATAAGAGAACTTTTTGAAGTAAAAAAATTTAAAAAAAGTTCTCTTTTTAATTTTAACTTGCTTTATATGTCAAAAAAATTATATAATAAGGTAAAATTTATTTGTTATAGAGGAGGGATTATGACTTTATTTCTTTTTAATGGTTTTGGCATATTTTATGGGAGCGATTCCAAGTGGAGTATGGCTAGGTAAAAATTTTTTTAAAAAAATATAGATGTAAGAGATTATGGAAGTAAAAAAATAGTGGAGCTACAAATTCATACAGAGTTTTAGGTGCAAAAGTTAGGAACAGCAGTATTGATAATGGATGTTCTTAAAGGTTTTCTTCCTTTATACATTGCAAGCAAGTTTGATCTAGAATACAATGATTTAGTTTTAATAGGTTTAGTTGCAATCTTAGCTCACACTTATTCTTGCTTTATATCTTTTTAGAGGTGGAAAAGGAGTTGCAACAAGTTTAGGAGTATTTCCTATTCCTAATACCAGTAATAACTTTAATATTACTAGCTATATTTATGGTGATAGTATATTTTACAAGATATATATCATTGGGCTCTATATCAGCAGCCTTTTTATTGCCTATTTTTTTACATTTTTTTCAGATAAAGGGTCGTATTTATTTCGTACTATCTTTGATAATCGGAATCTTTTGTAATATATAGACATAAAGCAAATATCTCAAGACTACTTAGTGGAACTGAAAGTAAATTTAAATTTTAATATTTTGGGGAGGAAAATATGCATATTAAAGTAAATAGACAGAATTTTTTTAACAGCTGTTAGAATAGTTGAAAAAAATCAATAAAAGATAATAAGATTAAACCAATTCTTTCTTGTGTTTATGCAAAAAGTTAAAGGATAATAAAAGTATATTTTTACTGGAACAAATTTAGACACAACTATAAAGACTTCTATAGATGTAAATGAAGTTATAAGAGAAGGAGAAGTTGCTTTTTAGTCCTTCTATCATAGATGAATATTTAAAAGAAATAAAAAGATGAGTTTGTAGTTTTAAGAGTTGAAAATGGAAATATTCTATTTATTGAAACTGAAGATTCTACAACAGAATATGATGTATTTCACTACAGAAGATTATCCAAATACTTTTGAAGATATAAATTTAAATGAAAATAATTTTAAATTTGAAATGCCTAGTCAAGAGCTAGTTGAAATCTTTTGAGAAAGTTTTATTCTCAGCTGATACTCCAGATAACATAGCTATGAACTGCATTAGAATAGAAAGTAATAATAAGACTTTAAATTTTGTTTCAACTAATACTTATCGTTTAACTTATTTAAAGAAAGATGTAGAAAAAGAAATTAATGACTTTGCAGTAAGTGTTCCAGCTGATACTATTTCTTCTATTGTTAAAATTGTTAAAGGTTTAGATAATGAGCTTATAAAAAAATCTATAAAGAAGATGCTCATCTATATTTTTAAATATAAGGAAACTACTATAATTACAAAATTAATTGAGTTAAGATTCCCTAATTATGCAGATATATTATCAAATATAACTTATGATAAAAAAATTATCTATAAATAATGAAAAAAATTTACTAATTTATTAAAAAAAGAGTTTTAATTTTTCTCAAGAAGTAATATGGAATCTAAATATTCATCAACTTATCAATTTAAACATGGTATTAATGAAGAAAGTAAGTTAATAATATCAGCTTTTAAATGATATTGCAAGAATAAATGAAGAGTTAAATATTAGCTTTGAAGGAGAAGATTTAAAAATTTCTTTAAATTCTAAATATTTATTAGAATTTATACAAAAATATTCCTAAAGGAAAAAAAGAATTAGTTTTTAGAGTTTATGTATGCTAATTCAGCAGTAAAAAGTATATGAAAAAAAGATAATGAAGATTATATTTATATATTAATGCCATTGGCACTGAGAGATTAAAAATAAAAGAGACTATTGCAATAGTCTCTTTTTCTTATTCTCCGTGATATTCTCTTGCTTTTTGGTGGTATATAAGTAGCTATAAATTTTTTTCCATTTCTTCAAAAGAGTCAGTGAAGCAAAAGTTTTTTCTCTAGCTTCTTTTTTTCATATATCCTTTTTCAACCATTAAATCATAAAAATCTCTGATATGATTGTAGTAATTATCAAAATTAAAAAAATATACAAGGGCAAGGATGTAAAGCTAAAACTGCCCAAGAAACAACTTCAGTTATCTCTTCTAAAGTTCCAGGTCCTCCAGGAAGTGCTATAAAGATATCAGCTAAATCTGCCATTTTCTTTTTTTCTTTCAGACATAGTATCAACTTTTTATAAGTTTAGTTATACCATCATGAGCAATTTCTCTTTCTGATAGAAAATGAGTTATTATTCCTGTAACTTTTTCCACCATTTTCAAGAACTGAATCAGCAATCAGTCCCATTAAACCAGATCTACCTCCACCGTAAACAAGATTATAATTATTTTTTTCCTATCCATTCTCCAAGTTTTTCTAGTTATATCTTGATATGATTTATCCACTCCAAATGATGCTCCACAATATACTGTAACATTCTTTTTCATTCTCTACCTCCCGACTTTTTACGAATTAAAAACATATTTGCTAACAATCCTATGATTGATATTATTATAGTATAACATATATTTTTCAAGAATTTCTTTTGAATTTTTTTGAATATATATTTATCTTTATTTTTGAAAAAATCTTAAAATTATGGCAACAACATTGATACTTATATAGGCATAGGTGAAAGCAACTATATCTGATTTATCAAAAAGTTCCTACGGGAGTTCCATGTCCACCAAAAAAACTTTTTGTACAAATTCTCCTAAGATAACAAGTAAATATATAAAGAAAAACCATACAACATGAAGAAAGAATCTTTTTCTAGCAATTAAAAATACTGCTCCAGCAGAAAAAGCCATAAGCCATCAGGTAATGAATAGATAACCCATGTTGGAAATAGTTTTTCTGTATAGAGTGGCTGTTTCTCTTGCTAGAAGAACAAAAGCCATTGATATCCAAAAAAATGTATAAAATTGTAATAATAGAGGTTTTTACTTCATACAAAAGATAAATTAAAGCTCCTGTAAGTAGAGGTAAAAAGACTAATAAAAAAATTTTATTTTCTTCATGCTCTTTTCCCTTTCAAATTTTATATCCATAGGTTATAGCCTAAAATGAAAAAAATGTCAATAAAAATTTTTAAAAATTTAAGATAAAAGATTAATAAAACATATCAAAAAGTAAGAAAACATTTCATGTTTACGGTTAATAGATAGAAGCTTGGAAAAGAGATGGATTAACTGAATTTCAAAACATTTCATGTTTACAGTTAATAAATACAACAAAAATTTATTTTTTTAAACATACATAAATTTCAAAACATTTCATGTTTTACGGTTAATGGCATGCAAAATTAGATACAACACAAATTTATTTAGAATTTCAAAACATTTCATGTTTACGGTTAATTCAGTTTCTTCATCATAACCATCTACTGTTTCTTTTATTTCAAAAACATTTTCATGTTTACGGTTAATTCAGTTTCTCCATCATAACCATCTACTGTTTCTTTTATTTTCAAAACATTTCATGTTTACGGTTAATTATCAAATTTAGATTTACTTTATTTTTATCAACATTATTTCAAAACATTTCATGTTTACGGTTAATTTGTAATCTCCATTTTTACCTTCTTTCATTCTTTATTTCAAAAACATTTCATGTTTACGGTTAATAGAAAAACGATAATATGGGTATATTCTTTTTCACAAAATTTCAAAACATTTCATGTTTACGGTTAATAGATTGAAAAGTTAGAAAAAAACAGTAATGGAAGATAATTTCAAAACATTTCATGTTTACGGTTAATATTTTAAATTTCATGACAGCGTCATAATTGTTGTGTATTTCAAAAACATTTCATGTTTACGGTTAATAAATGGAGTAGACTTTTTATTTGGAATGATAGTTATTTCAAAACATTTCATGTTTACGGTTAATACAAGCCTTTTTTTATAGGAGTTGATAAAAAAATTATAATTTCAAAACATTTCATGTTTACGGTTAATAATAATACCAAAAAAATAAAATAACACTTGTTAAAATATTTCAAAACATTTCATGTTTACGGTTAATGTGTTTAGACAAAAGTTATTAGAAAAAAATATATGCATTTCAAAACATTTCATGTTTACGGTTAATATATCAAGGTAAAGTATTTCAAATGGGAGAAGCGGAATTTCAAAACATTTCATGTTTACGGTTAATAAATACAAACGTTCAAAAATGTCAAGTTATAGAAAAATTTCAAAACATTTCATGTTTACGGTTAATATTAAATCATTGAAAGGAGACATTCCTGCTGAACTATTTCAAAACATTTCATGTTTACGGTTAATTAAACATTTTTCTTCTGTCCATATATTCACAATATACATTTCAAAACATTTCATGTTTACGGTTAATGATCTTTTTGTTCTAAATTCCAAACATAATCCCTTTATTTCAAAACATTTCATGTTTACGGTTAATTAAAAAAAGGAAAATGTGGAGATTTATAAGCAGTATCATTTCAAAACATTTCATGTTTACGGTTAATTTATAGCCTTAAAAATGCTTTTTAAATTGATACAACCTATTTCAAAACATTTCATGTTTACGGTTAATGTCCTTAGACAAATACACACAAGGGTTTTTGGTATCATTTCAAAACATTTCATGTTTACGGTTAATGCCAAGTATATTATTTCCAACAATAAGGTCTTTAAAATTTCAAAACATTTCATGTTTACGGTTAATAAATTTATTTTAAAAATGTTTTTTTGAAAGCCTATTGAAATTTCAAAACATTTCATGTTTACGGTTAATTCCTTTACTCCTGAGCTTTTTATTTTTTAGTAACAGCTATTTCAAAAACATTTCATGTTTACGGTTAATGTTTTTAACTTCTTCTATAAATTCATAATTTTTCTTATTTCAAAAACATTTCATGTTTACGGTTAATTTCAGTGTCTGCTGTTACTCCTTGTAACTCTATCATATTTCAAAACATTTCATGTTTACGGTTAATTTGTCCTAAAAATTTTTCTACTAATTTATATACTTTTATTTCAAAACATTTCATGTTTACGGTTAATATCTTATTTTTTTAAAAAGCAACTAAACTTTGTTTTTACATTTCAAAACATTTCATGTTTACGGTTAATAATCATGATTAACAATAGATACATTACTTATAGACATTTCAAAACATTTCATGTTTACGGTTAATAACTTTAAATAACTTAAATTTTTTTATCAAAGATATAAATTTCAAAAACATTTCATGTTTACGGTTAATTATTTTTGTGTTGCGCTGTGAACTTTATTAAAACCATTTCAAAACATTTCATGTTTACGGTTAATTTAAATCTTTTACTTAAATTCATAGATTCTTTTTAAAATTTCAAAACATTTCATGTTTACGGTTAATACTGCTCCATTTATAAGTTTATTAGCGATTAAAACATTTCAAAACATTTCATGTTTACGGTTAATGATTTAGAAAAGAGAAATACCAGCTATTTTTAAAGAGATTTTCAAAACATTTTCATGTTTACGGTTAATGAAAATCTTAAAAAGTTATACAGAAGATTTAACTGAATTTCAAAACATTTCATGTTTACGGTTAATTTCAATAACATCACATCCGAATAATTGAAGTCCTTATTTCAAAAACATTTCATGTTTACGGTTAATAGTTATTTTTCCAAGTTTCATAAGATTATAATACCTTATTTTTTTCTAATATTTCAAGTATTTTTCGAAAAATTTTTTTCCAAGTGACTCCATTTATTATTTAAATTTCATTAAATAGCCATATTTTTAAGTAACTTTAATAATTTTTTAAGAATATTACTTGGAAATTTTTAATTTTATAGAAATAGGTTTTTCTCCATTTTGAGGTGGATTTCCTAAAATTTCTTCTCCACAAACATTAGAACTTATCAATTTTAAAATACAAATAAAATCTTCACTTTTCAACTATTATATTTTTTAATTCGCTTCTTAAAGCTTATTAAATTAGAAGGAGTTATATCTCCACGAAAAAAACAGATTTTTTTGAAAATGTGATAAATATTTTTTTACATATTTTTAAATACCTTTATTTACTCTTTTTTCTGAGACATCATAAAATACCCAAGCATAATTGTAGTTTATATTTTTCAATTTTCTTCATCTCCTAAACTAATGTAAATTTTTTAAAGAAAATGTGACAAATTCTTTATTTTCTAAAAATATTTTTTTATAAGTTTATAACAATCTAGTTTTTATTGCTGTTCTATAGCTTATTTTTTTCTATTTAGTTTGGTATGTAAAAAAATGTTGATTCAATTCTATTTTCAAAGGCTTCAATAAAAAAATCTGTCTTCCTCTTCATTTAAAAATACAATAATTTAAAGATTTTTTTCAAAATGTTTGGCTATTTGTATTCTTTTATTATTTACCAAATCAAATATGGTTTTATACACAATTACAGGTTTAAATACTTCTGAAATATCTAAACTTAAAGAAAACCTTCCTTCTGATGGCTCATGTAGGAAACTAATTCTTTGATCCAAATGAGTTCTATAGATTGCCGATATAGTTTTAGTATAAAGGAGAGTATTTCCAAAAAGATATCAAAGCATTTATTGGGTTATCAGGAGGTCTTTTTTACCCTTTTATCTAAAATAAAATCCTCATTGATAAAATATTGAAACATTGAATAGAATCTCATCCATATTTCACCTTCATAAGCCAGTAATTCTTTTGATGCTTTCTGTTTTATCAACTAATTTATATAAATTTTCTCTAATCCAGTCTATGCATTCTTTAACCTCAGACTTTCCATGCTTATAGTAATGATACAAAACTTCATCAATATTTGCTCCAATACCTTTAACTATTGCCTTGGCAATTTCTATTCTATTGTCTTTAAATTTTTCAACTTGCTTTAACTAAAAGTTTTCCACTATTGTATTGATTTCTTGGATAAAAACTTCCAGAATATCCTCCATAATAATTAAAGAAATGTACTACAATGTTATTTTTACCAAAGAAATCTAGTAACTTCGAATTCAGACTTATTTCATTTAAGCAATATATTTCTTTTTGTATTTTCAATAGGAATATATATATTCTTACCATTTTTCTAAAACATAATGAATTATCTTTTTCTTGAAAGTTCCCCATAGAGGTAATATATTTTGTACTCCCCATGTTCTCATCTCCTAAATATAACAATATTCATAGTATGCACATTTTTTTACAACTTGCTGTGTTTATTACTCCAGGTAATTTATCAGATTCTAATAATCTTTGAACTTCATTTATGTATGTTTCTAGTTTTTCAGTATCAGAATCTAAGTCGATAAATACTATTTTTTTATTTGTTTTATTTTTTTCAATAAATTCTAATTTTCCTTTTCTTTCAATTCCCTTATCTTTTAATATTTTTTTAAATAATAGAGTAGTTGCCATTTACTAGCTTCAATATCAGCATCAGATTTCTTAACTTCAGTTACATATTTGCTATTTATTTTGTCTAAGGCAATATTCTCTATTTTTAATCTCTGTATTTTCAGAATTCATTGCTCTATCTTCATGTATAGCTTTTTCCAATTTTTTTACTATTTCACTATTATCTTCTAAATTTAATCTATGTGCAAAACATATAGCATTGTCTTTTTGCAATGAAAATAGTAATTTATAATGGTTCCATTCATTTTAGCCTCCTAGATGAACATATCTCCTTCTCACCATTATATATTCCATCTGTAAAATATTTATCTCCATTATCGATATAGATAATAGAACCTTTGATATCACTATAATTTAATTCTACATCTTTCTTTAATTCATATAAAAAGTACATCATTTTTTTCTCTGATTTTTAGATAGTTCCACTATTTTTTGCATAATTTTCTTCTTTTAAAAATATCTACATATTTTTTCCAAATCTCATATCCATCTATATTTGTACCGATTTCTTCTATTTCTTCATCAGTTAATGTTCTATTGAAAAAAATATGTTTTCTTATCTTCTTGCTCTTCAATTAACTTCATTTTTTTCTTTTTAAAAAGTCTAAATTTTTTTATTATAAATAATAGCATCAAAATTATCTTCACTACTTTTTTTCTTTTTGATTTTTCTTTTTTAAAACTTCTAATACTTTAGAATAGAAAATATCAAAAATTTTTATTTTTTTAAAAATATCTTTCATCTCATCAGAAAATAAATTTAATTTATTTTTCAATGATAATATTATTTTTTTATAGACTTTTTTAGCATCAGTTAAATAGAAGAAATATGCTGTACCATTTTTTTCTTACAAGAACGATTAATTCTTCCTAAGAATTGTTCTTCATTATCTAAACCTGAAATATTTTTTTATAACCTATATCAACATCTATATCAACACCAGCTTCAATTAGTTGAGTTGATATCAATATAACTTTTTTTATCTTTATTGTTAATTTTTATGATAGAGTTTCTTCTTGCTTTGTTATCTTCTCCTGTCAAAATTAATATTTCATGATTAACATTTAATTCTTCAGAATTTTTAGCAATTTCATAAAATTCTTTTTGCACTGTTCTTACTTATAAATTCAATCAATAATTTTTTTGCTATTTAAAGAGTTTTTCAATAATATGTTCTAATAGCTCTGTATATTCAATCTTTTTCTCACTTAATAAATCATAATTTACTTCAACTCTATTTTTTTAAAAATCTCGTTATTAAAAATATTCATCTCTGTTTTCTATTAATCTGGCAATATTATTTTTCTTCATGCTCTAATAAATATGAAAGATCGGGTAGTGTTGCCGACATTATAATAATTTTTAATGTTTAACAATTTTGCATAGGAATTAAGTATACTTATAATTTCTCTCCAAATTGTATTTTTTTATATGCTTGAATCTCATCAAAGACTATAACAGAATTTGCTAATTGATAAAATGGCATACAATCTTCTTTTGTATTTCCTATTAAAGTATTAAATATTCCAACATGTGTGGTAATAATGAAAGGATAATTTAGAAATTGCCTATCCATTAAAAATATTACTATATTCTTCTATTGGAATATCTCTACTGTCCTTAGTCGTTAAAGCTGTGACAGAATTAACAACAGCTATATTTTCTATAACTTTCTCATTATTAGCAAATATTTTTTTAAAGTATTCATATTTTGCTCAACTAAAAGTATTAAAAGGATAAACATAAAAAAATTTTTTTCTTCTATCTTCATTTAGTAATTTTAAACTTAAATTTAAAGGCAGTATTACTTTTTTTCCACTTCCTGTAGGTGCTTCTAAGAAAAAAATATTGCTATTTTTTTATTTTTTTCTAAAGTTCTTTTTCAGCTTCTAAGAAAATTTTTAGTCCCTAAAATTATTTATATCTTTCTCGTTTGATATTCCATTCTTTTCTATATTTCTAATAGATTTGATTATTTCACTATTTTTCGTATTCTCTTTTTATTATGTCTATATTTCCCATATTTCCAAAATTTTCATATTTAATCTCTTGTATAAATTCACTTGTAGAATAGTAATCACTAGCTATAAGAAGAGAAAACATCATTTTTGTAAGAGTAAAAAAATAGTTATTGATTCTTGAGAAGAAATATGTTCTTTTTCTTATTGATATGTATATATTCATAAAATTAAAAAAGTATTGATATCTTCATTTTTTTATCAATTTATAAAGTATTTCATCTTTTAGTATTCCATTATTAGATACAGAAATATTTTTTTAAATCTTTTTAAGATATTTTCTTCATTATTTCTTGCTAATTTTTTTCAATGTATTCTTCAAAACTTTCTAAATTTCCATGATGCTTTGAAATAGCATAGGATAAAGAAAAACAATATTTCTAACAAGATGACAATCTTTTTGTTTCTAATGTTTCAGTTAAATCACTAATCTTTCCAAAAATAATAAGCTATAAATATATTTGCTGATAAAAGAGAATGATCAGAGCTTAAAACTCCTGATATATTATATTTATCTTTCATTTGTAAGATTTCTTCATTTAACATTTTATAAACTTGAAATTGACTATTAATTTTACCAAAATCATGGAAGTTTTACTACATCACTTATCATTTTATAGAAAAGTTTTTCTTCAATGCTTTCTAAAATTAAAATATTTTTAATTCTTTCAAAAAAATGCTTTTAAATTTTTTTATATTCTACAATTTTTCAAAATATTTGTTTGCTAATTCCGTATGTTCTTCTAATGTTTCTTCTCTATTATCTTTTTATATGTGCTAAGTATTTATATTTATCTTGAAAAATCAAAAATATCTTCAAATTTTGTCATAAACTCCTCCATAGTATTTTAAAAAGCTATTGCAAATACAATAATTAATTAAGTTTGCAATAGCTTTTACTTTTAATAGAAAAACAATATTTTTTTATCTTCTACTTTATAATAATATTCTTTTAGTAATTTAACAGACATATTGGTAATTGTGATTTTTCTTTTATATACTGATTTAACTCTTTTGATAATTCAATGGGTAAATACTCAGAATATTTATATATATCTTTTTTTCATATTACTATCCAAACTGAAGTCATTTTTTTCTTTTTATCAGATATATCACATGCTTTTTACCATTGATAAAAAATTTCAATATTTTCATTTTTCTGAAGTTATTTTTTTCTCAATATTTACTATTTCTACATCTGTTATATTAGCTAAATGGTCATTAGTTCCTAAATATGGAAGATAGATAGCTCTTCTATTTTTAATATAGTTAGCTATTTTTGGCTTCTTCACAGTCTAACAGTAAATAGATATTCCAAGATGGTTTTTCTAGCCAAAAATTGTTTTACTATTAAATTTCCACCTTCTTCTTTTGATGCATAACCAACACTGTTATTAAATGTTTGTAATTTTTTTATTAAAATAACCATTTTTCTCCATTAGAAACAATTGCTATCTTAATATCATTTAATTTTTCATAGAATTCAGGATAATCAGTAATATTCTTCTTTTTTCTTTTTTAGCATATCATTTTTGTTTTACTATATCCATTATATCCCAAGATTGCTCCAAATATTCCTAATAAAGCTACTCTATGTATATTTCCATAAGTTAAATATACAGTGTTGATCACATTATCTTTGAAAAAGGCACTATCACCACTTAAAGTAAATTTTAGTGCTTCCATAATTATACCTCTTTCTTAGTTAAGATATTTTTTAATTTGCAATTAGGAATATCAGTTATAATTTCAGTTGTTACTGGATTATAGAATATTTCTATATTTTTTTAATACGATTTTCTTCTCCTTTTAATATAGTAGCTAAATTAAGAGTTATTTTATTTTTTCTTCTTCTTTCTCAAACTTTATATATTGAGTTAAAAGTTGGAAGATAAAAATCTTCTTCTGTTTCAATAAATAATGCAAATTCATTATCACAACCTATTTTTGAATTTGTTGCATAAGAAGTTGCTGCTGATAAAAGCAGCTTCTCTAAATTTTAAATAGTCTTCCTCTGTATAACCTTCAGTTATTTCTAATTCAACAAATTCTTTATAAGCTAAGGGATTTATATTAAAAAGGGTAAAAAAATAGTGGGCTTCATCACTAACTATTTTTTTGTTCCTAAAGTAGAATTTTTAGCTTCTTCAGTCTCTTTAGTTTCTTTATTAGTCTTACCTTTAGGATCTCTAAATGGAGATAATATATCTTGAACTTCAGTATTACTTTCATCATAGAAGTTAAAAACCTTGTCCTATTTGAACTGCTCCTGTAATGGAAATATTATTTCCTTCTTCAGCAAATGTAGCTCCAAAAATTCTTTTACATCTATAGCTTTAAACAAGTTTTTTTATGACATCAATAGTTTCAGTATTTTTTTATCAAGTTTCTTTTCTGAAAATAATTGTTCATATCTTTCTTTTAAAGTTTTTAGGAATTAAAGCTCCTTTTTTTCTACTTTTTAAAGATTTTTATATAAAGAACTTTTTCCCCTTTATTTTTCCCACATTTTTTTCATAGGATACTTAAATGCCTTATCACTTCCAAAAATTCTTCCATTAGAAATAGATTTAGGTTCTCCACTAAAATCTGCATTCCAATTAGACATAATAGATGATATTCCTAAAAATTCCATAAACTCTTTTTTTCCATTTTCATTATTTTTTTCCTCCCTCTTTTTAAAGAAAACTATATCTGCTGTAAATCCTGCTAATAATATATCTATTTTTTTATTTCTTTTTGGTTGATATAAACTAATATTTGATATCGTTCTATTAATTTTTTTATTTTTAGTTTCAAAAATATGTGAATATGAAATTACAATTTTCTTAATTTTTTTCTTTTAAAATAGTAGGATTTTTTTAATAAAAGTTAATTGTTTAATGAAAATTCAAGCTTTTAGCCTTACTATTTCTCATATAATTTATATATGCAAGTACTTTGTCCAGTTGCAAAAAAATACTCTTCATCATTTAAAAACTCCCAGTCTTCTTCTGATAAAGTATGATTTAAAAAAATATTTGTTTTATATTCATAATTTCCTCCATAAGTTCGCTTTTTTTATAAAAAAATACTCTTCCAGACAAAAATCCCTAAATCAAGTTGTTGATTAGCTTTTAAATAGATGACCATTCTCTATTGCTACCATTACAGCATCTAAATATATTTTTTTGATACTTTTTTTGACTTCAGTCTCATCATTTAGATAAAACCATTTATAAAAAGCATTTCTATACTTCATTAATAATTTTTTTATCTCAATATCTTTAATATCTAAATCCCCATCACTAGCTAAAAAAATTTCCTAATAAAGAATTGTAGAAAAGAATTTTATTTATATTATTCATTATCTTTTCTCTATTAAGGTTACCATATTCAATCTCATCAGAATCTTTTCTTTTTGATGTAATATTTCTCTAAAATTAATACTTATTTCTTTACTATCACTTTTTGAAATTATATTAAAGTTTTTAATATCAACATCTTTCGAATAAGTAGTATTCAATAAGTATCTAGCTCCATTTGGACAAGCATCTTTATATGTTTTTGGAATAATCTCATTTTCTGTAAAAATAAATAAAAATAATTTCCTTGTTTTACTTCTGGTAATAAATAATTGTAGAAAGCATACTGTAAAAAGAATTTCTTCTGTATCAACTAAATATGGTGTTGATATTTTTTTCTTGTTTTATTTTTCTAAAAAAATGTTTTTTTAGCATTTAATCCCATGTTATTATTGGATAATCCATAGATAGTTTCCTCAATTTTTTTATTGTAGTCATTAGAGTTAAAAATATTAGGAATAAGATATCTTTTATGCTCATTTTTTAAATAATTTTAAACTAATATCTAAATCACTTTCAACAAAAAAATATCTTTAGATAATCTTTTTTTGTTATCTTCTAGTAAATCCTCATTTACATTAGTTTCTATCCATGAAAAATATCTTTTCGACAGTATCTTTTTCAATTTCAGGAAGTTTATTAGCAATATTTTTTTATACAGTTCTTTTGCTTCCTTTACTATTGTATTTTTTTCCTCAGGATTTAATAAATTCTTTTTTATATCCCTCGATAATTGATTTAGTTAATTTATTCTCTCTTATACTATCTTTTTTTATAAAAAAAGGAATAAATTTGATTTGAGTGGATAGTCTTTTTAGAGTCCATTGGTTTATTCATATCAACTAAATTAGAATAATAATCAAAAAGCCCGAATATAACTATAGTATTGATTAAGTTCTCCATCTATTTTTTTACTTTTTCTTATCATAAGCTATATTCAAATTTTCTATTATTTTTTTCCAGATTCTATATTTACTAAAAATATATGTTCCATCTTTTGGAATATGTTTACTTACAACAAGTTCTTCCCCCTCCTTATCATAAATTTTTTTAAATACTTCTAATGCTTCATTGATCAAGATAACACCCCCTATTCATAAAATTTGAAACCTAAGAAACCACAACCCCTTGTACAATTTTTCCAAAAGACCTGTTCCTAGAAGCATGTATGCTATATCTTGTGCTCTTTCATTATTAGCTACTTGTAATTCAATCTTATCTCCCAACTAATTTTTCTTCCTTTATAAGTAATTGGAACAGGTTTTTTTATTGATAAATTTAATGCTAGTAAATAAATCTATATCATCAGACTTATCTACACCTAATCTTTTTAGAAGCTCCTTATCAATCACTAAATCATCATTTTTTTGTGTAAAGTATAGATATTTTTTTAAAGCAGTTTATTTTTTTAATCTTTTTTCAAAAATCTTCAAAAAGTCATAGAGTATTGCCAATATCCTTCATCTGTTTTCATTAAGATAGGAGTTATAGTATATAACTTTTTCAATTAATTTTTTTCTCAACTATCCTTATATTTAAAGTTAAACCTTCCATATCTTTATTTTTGAAAAACATAAGAGTATCTAAAAAAATAATTAGCAATTTTTTTGATTTATGGTTCTGATTCTAAAAAAATATTCATTATCTTTTTTTATATTTTATCTTCTTCTATTGGAAATAGGCCATCAAAAAGTATATTCTTTATATATTTTAGAGCTATGATAGTTGTACATTTTTGTATTGTTTGATAAATTCATATCCATAAATCTAGTAATGTGAGTTGCAACATCTTTTTAGAAAAATATCTTTTTAATTTTTATTTTTAATTTCATTTCATAAACTTCCATACAGTCCCCCTTATATAAACAAAAATTATATTATAATTATACTTTTTTTACATTTTTAGTCAATATAAAATAAAAAAATTACATTTTAATAAAAAAATTATTTAAAAATAAATTTTTAACTAAATTTTAACTTTTTAATCTATACTGTACGTAATAAAAAAATTGATATTAATTGAAATTTATGATAAATTATTCTTTAGGATAAGTTAAAATTTTTGAAAAATAAGTGGATA
>BNJS01000980.1_pt1 | contig 59299 bp, 97 predicted proteins | sample 8540461 | NCBI WGS metagenome assembly BNJS01 (sample SAMD00202454, study PRJDB9452) | human saliva metagenome | isolation source: human saliva | place: Japan
GGCGTCCAAAACCAACGACTGTGGCGGGCGACGCATTTCCCGCCACCGCGCGGCAAGCCATCGTTGCCGAGCATGAAATACGTTACTGCCGGCATGAACCCGACCGCGACCTGAAACGCGGTATCGACAAAGCCGTCGCCGCTTTGGTTGAAGAGCTGAAAAACATCGCCAAACCGCGTACTTCTAAAGATACCCTTAAGTCGGCTCTTCTTCACGCCAACTCTGACCGTGGTGGCGTTATTGCCGAAGCGATGGAAAAAAGTCATTAAAGAAAGGCGTTACCGTTGAAGACAACAATCTTTGGAAAATTGGATGTCGTAGAAAGGTATGCGGATTCGATCGCGTACCTGTCTCGCTGTCAACGACGCGGAAAAACAAATCGCTGCGCTGGACAACTAACGCCATTTCGACAAAAATAACAACATCCGCGACCTGCTGCCTGTTTTGGAACAAGTGGCAAAAGCCAGCCGTCCGCTCTTGATTATCGCGAGACGGCGAAAGCGAAACCTTGGCGACTTTGGTTGTGAACAACATCCACTGACATCACGGTATTGCCGTTAAACCCCGGGCTCGGCGACCGCCGCAAAGCATGTTGCAAAGACATCGCCATCTTGACCGCGGCACCGTGGTTATGAAAAGTCAGCCTGTCTTTGGAAAAACCGCTCTGGAAACTTGGGTCAAGCCAAGCGCATCGAAATCGGTAAAACACCACCATCATCCGACGGCCGGCGACGCCGCCCAAATCGAAGCGCGTGTTGCCGAAATCGCCAGCAAATCGAAACCGCGACCAGCGATTCCAGCAAGAAAAACTGCACAGAGCGTGTTGCCAAACTGGCAGGCGGCGTGGCAGTGAATTAAAGAAGTCAGTGCCGCTACCGAAGTCGGAAAGAAAAAAGACCGCGTGGAAGACGCGCTGCACGCTACCCGCGCAGCCGTTGAAGAAGGCGTGGTTGCAGGCGGCGGCGCCTGTTTGCGCGCCCGTGCCGCTTTGAAAACACGCCGCAACAGTGATACCGACCAAGACGCAGCGTACAAATCGTCTTGCGCGCCGTTAGTCTCCTCTCTACGCCAAATCGTTGCCAACACCGGAGCGGCGAGCCTAGCGTCGATCGTGAACAAAGTGCTGGAAGCAGAAACGGCTACGGTTACACAACGCGGGTTCCGGCGAATAAGCGACGCCAGTCGAAATGGGCGTACTCGACCCCGCCAGTAACCCGTTCTGCTGCAACACGCCGCGTCTGTGCCGGCCTGATGCTGACGACCGACGCATGATTGCCGAAATCCCTGAAGAAAAAAACCGCAGCTAACCTGACACAGGCGGCATGGGTGGTATGGGCAACATGATGTAAGGCCGTCTGAAACTTTCTTCAGATAAACACACACGGTAAAACCGTGCGGTTTCATGCCTCAACCAATTAGCCGGTATCGGCATGGAGAAACCGTAAGCCGACCGTGTCGATAAACAACTTTGCCACAGCATCATCCCGCGTTGCCGGCAATTGTTATGGCCCAACCTGACAGTCAAAAGTTTTCAGACGGCCTTTCCTGATTCACCAAATCGGGACAAAGGCCGTCTTAACGCATCTCTACGACCATAACACTACGACCGACGGTCTGTATAAAAAACAAAACCCTCGCGCGGTCACGCCCATAAAAAAGACGGCACGCCCGCCGCGCCTACATCGAACTCAACCACGACATCGAAACTTTGTGCTTCGCCTTGCGTCGGCACCTGGCTCAGTCAAAGCCATGACACCAAAAACCTACGTCAAGCCGTCATCCTCGGCAACACCACCACCATTTATGGCTGCCCGGCCTCAGTCATCAGAACAATTCGGCCTGCGACTTTATCAGCTGGGTCGACCGATTTTGACAAACTCGAGCGGCTTCAGTGTTTTCGCTTCTCCGACGCCGCAAACTCACGAAAGAAGCTACCTTAAAAAGCCCGATTAACGGCGACAAACTCTTCCTCTCGCCCGAAATCTCGATAAAAATCAAGCCGTGCTCAACTCCGACATCGCCATACAGCTCGTGAATACACCCCCAGCGAAGCCACGCACGCGAACAGGCCGAAAATCGCTGCAAATGAGCCTGCCGCTGGGCGGAACACCAGTAAAAAGCAACTGAAGTTGAACAACCCCAATGCCTGTTCGGCATCGTGCAGGGGCGCGATGTGCGAAAGACCTGCGCGAACGGTCCTGCGCGGCGGACTGGAACAATTCATTTCCCCGGCCTCGCCATCGGCGGCGATAAAATCGACGAACCCAAACCCGAAATGTGCCACATGATACGCGCCGTCGGCCCATGCTGCCGAACACAAACCGCATTACCTGATGGGTGTCGGCACACCGGAAGACTTGGTACCACGGCGTGGCGCACGGCGTGGACATGTTCATTTCGTCATGCCACCACCAACGCCCGCGGCTGGCTGTTCACCACGTTTCCGGCGACATCAAAATCAAAACGCCAAAGCACAAACACGTACCCCGCCCGCTCGACAGATCCTGCGCCTTGCTACGTCTGCCAAAACTTCAGCCGCGCCTACCTGCACCACCTGCACCGCGCCGGCGAAATTTTGGGCGCGCAGTTAGATATCACAGCCTGCATTTCTACCAAACCATCATGGCGAAATGCGCGAAGCCACATCGAACAGGGCAAATTCGCCGACTGGCGAACGAGTTCCACGAAAACAGGGCGAAAGGTGCGGATTAAAACACTTTCCATACAAGCCGGCAAGGTGGTTATCCCGACAAAAGGCGAAAACATGGTCTGAAACCCAGCGAAACCAACACAAAAACTGGCTGACGTACCGTCAGTCAGGAATATCCCGCGAAATATTGCAGCCTGGTCCTTCGAACTTAATAATGGAACCTTACGAAATCACCTAGTCAGCTCAACCCGACAACGAGCAGCGATTGGGCACTTGAATGGCGATGATTTTCATCCTGCAACTGCTGCAGACTTATCTGTGCTGTCTGGTCAAAACTGGGAAGTGTGCAAACAATCGTTAACATCATTAAAACGGTGGTTGAATTACCTTGAACCTCGCCGTTTTCATGCCGCATCGCAGCAGTTTGTAGATGAAGATTTAGTGTTGATTCGTTGATTTCAGACGGCCTTTCTACCTTTGAGGCCATCTGAAAACGGTTTGCACAAACCACATCTATTTGATATTCCCTTTCCGTCATCAGGAGAACCGTCTTACCCGTCGTCCGCTACACTCGACGAAGCTGCCGCTTTACTACGCCCTATCAAAACTAAAAGGGGCTGACGTAGATTAGCAGTTATGCTCAGCTACGAAAGATGCAGATAACCAATTGTAAATTAAGCAAGAGAGTTCAAAAGAAACTACTTGAATTTTTGTAGCTCCAAGTTATCGCCCGTTCGCTGCCGATATTTTTGGACATTCAGCCCAACTCCGCCATTCCTGTTCTACCGCACAAATCCGTATGGTCATCAGCCATCATTTGGTCTAGCTGCCGATGAGGTTTTTCGAGAGCCCCGTCGAGTTGGACGAAAGCTATTTCGGCGGACGGCGTAAAGGCGAGACGCGGTCGCGGTGCGCGGGAAAGTGATTGTTTTCGGCATCCTGAAACGCAACGGACGGGTCTATACCGTTGTCGTAGATAATGCCAAGTCGATACTTTAATGCCTGTTATCAAACGAAAATCATGCCGGACAGCTTGTTTACGGATAGCCTGAGCAGCTGTGACACGCCGGGCGTAAGCGGTTTTTATCATTACCGCATCAGCCATCCCAGGAATTTGCCGACCGTCAGAACCACATTAACGGCATTGAGAATTTTTGGAATCAGGCAAAAACGTGTGCTTGCGCAAAATACAATGTAATCGATCTTAAAATCTTTCCTGCTGTTCTTGAAGAATGCGAATTTCGATTAATTTCGGCACACCGTCTCAACAGCTTAAAATCCTGCGGGATTGGTGTGGAGTTTAGGGCTAATCACCACGTCAACTAAAAACAAAATCAGCAGCACGTCACCACCTGCTGTGAGATTCAGAATAATTTAACACAAAAATTCGAAATAGATAAAACACACGGTCTTTTATACCAGAAATAGAAGTAAAACGGTAAGCCGTGTTAGAAATAAATAAAGAAACAATCTTATAACAATATTGTTTAAGTAGTTTGATTATAAGGGTGTTTTATGTTTCATCCTGTGCGAACTCAAGCCTGCGACGCAGTGTATCCGGGATATATCCGTTCCATAAACAGTATTCACTTGCTTACGAATCGTCTTTGAGGCGCGGATTTTGTTATGTTACGCAAGAATTTGACAGTTCTGTCATTGATTATAGTCAATTAAAAACAAATAATTGCAATGCTCAACTTTGAAGGTCTAACCTTGGCATACTCTCGGACTTAAACAAAGCTTTAGCTTTTTGAACAATTTAAAACATCAATGAAACCAGCAACAGCTTGTCAAAATACGCTTTTACTGTGGATTCTCCTTAAAAACAAACAGGCAGCCTAAAACATCAAGTTACCGGTCTAAATGCCGTCAAGTGGATGAGCAAAAACCGGCTCCAATATGTTGGGCAACATCCGGATGCCTATTTGCATGAAATCGCCAAACGACTTTTGATTGTACAGCAGCCACCGTTTGCTATGCACTCAAACAGATGGGGATGACGCGCAAAAGACCACCACCCACAAGAACAAGGGCCGGCCACAGTAACGCATTGGCTGACACAGCCTGGCCAATTTTCCGACTTACCAGCGTGTTTATTTGGATGAAACGGGATTTGACCGCTTCTATTTCCGTCCTATGCCCGCAGCCTGAAAAGGGCAAATAGTGAAAAGCGCAGATAGTGGAAAAAGATGCAACGCTTGTCTGGTGTCACACAAGTCGGCAACCAGCTGGTGCTCAAATGGTTTATCAAAATGCGATGACCAGGTCTTTTTTGAAGCGTGGTTTCAGCAATGCCTACTGCCCGTGACTCAAAATCGTTGATTATTTTAGATAATGCACGATTTCACCGTATGGTGTCTTACGAAAATAGCGGAAAAATTGGGACACAAAATTGCCTCTTGCACCTTATTCACTGAGCTCAACCCGGTGAGAAGGTGTGGGCCGAATATTAAAGCGGTATCTGCAGACAATTTTGTCTGATTACATCCGATTTGACGATACTACTGTCCTATTTTGATTTTAATTGACTATATTAAGCCTTAGTGGTAAGATGTGAATTTTATACGTGTAGTGCAAATGATACTGCACATCAATTATTAGAAAATATCTCAAGAGCGGAATGCGCAATGTGATCTGGTTTAACAATTTGTTTTCCAGTCATCCAATATAGTTGAAATTTTATGGTCCAATTTTTCTGACCACTGATATAAATTGACGCGAGCAGCCTAAGATTTGTGAACTTATGGTGGTTCTGCTGCTGTATCTGATGACAAAAGAGGCCGTCTGAAAATTTCACATGCCGTTTTCAGACGGCCTTCTCGTTGCCATGTCGGGGCAAAGCGGCATAATTGCCCCTCTTTTGTCCCTATAACGCGTTATGTCCGATCAAACCCCGTCTCCCGTCCCCTTCCCGTGTCCGTAAAACGAATGCTTTGTATCTTTTTGTCTGGCTGGGTGCCACTGATTGCCTTTTGGTGGGCGGATGGCTGCTGTTCGATCCATCCGCAACACAGGGCCGACAAAGTACGCTGTATCTGATAGTGCAGACGGCATCGAAGTCAATAACACGGTGGTTCGCGTGTGAGCGTGAATGTCAGCACAGTAACCAATATCCGCCTGCGCGAAGACGGTAGGGCGTGGAGCTGACGGCACAACTCAATGCGGACGTGAAACATATGATGCGGAGCGACACGCAGTTTTGGGTGGTGAAACCGCGCATCGACAGCAACGGCATTTCCGGCCTGAACACACTGGTCTCCGGCTCGTATATTGCCTTTATGCCGGGCAAGGCGGCGGAATCGAAAGACCATTCGATGTCGCCGAGCGTGCCGCCGATTTTCCGCGCTGGCGCAGGACGGTTTGCGGCTGCAATTATCGGGTGCGAACAGCAAAATGCTTGAAACGGGCGCACCGTCGTATGTGAAGCTTTCCGGTCGGACGGGTAGAAAGCGCGAAATTCGATCCGGAAAGCCGCCGCGTCAGCTACACCGTGTTTATCGAACATCCGAACGACAGCTTAATCAACAGCAGCAGCCAATTCTGGCTGGACAGCGGCATCCGTATTCAGGCCGACGGCGGCGGTTTCCAGTTGGACAGCGCGCCGTTGGGGGCGTTGATTTCCGGTGCCATTACCTTCCGACGCCCGACCGTGCCGCACCTCCGGCCAAGGCGGAAGGAAAAATTCTGAGCTGTGCGACAACCGCGCCGCAGTGGACCGCCCTGCCGGGCGAACGCGCCATGTATATACGGCCTTTCCGCCAATCGGTGCGCGGCCTGAATGCCGGTTCGCCGGTGGAATACAAAGGCGTGAAAGTGGGCAGCGTGGCCGACGTGCCTTATTTCGACAGCGGCGACGGCCTGAAACTGTTTGAAAACGGCTGGATTCCGGTACGCCTGCGGATAGAGCCGCATTTAATCGAGCAAAACGGCGACCGCGAAAGCCGCGAATACTGGCAGAAGGCTTTCAGACGGCCTTAAACGGCGGCCTGAACGCCACATTGTCGAGCGACAACCTGCTGTTGGGCAGCAAAATGATTGAGCTGACCGACGCACCTTCGGAGGGCGAACGGCTGAAACCGATGGCCGAATACAACGGGCTGACGGTCATCGCCACACGCGGCGGCGTTTCGACGATTTGCAGGCGCAGCTGGGCAACCTGTTGGAAAAATTCAACAAACTGCCGCTGGATGAAAACGGTGGGCGAACTGGACGGCAGCCTGGCCCGAATTGAAATCCACGCTAAAGTCGGCTAACAGCCTGCTGGGCCAAAACCGCAAACTCAGGCCATCCCGGCAGAATTGAACAAAACACTGGTCGAACTGCGGCAGGCATTGCAAGGTATTTCGCCTTCCTCGCCGGTGTACCGCGACGTTCAGGAAACCCCTGCGCAATATCGACCAAAACCCTGCGCGACGCGCAACCCGTGCTCAACACGTTAAAAGAAAAAAACCGAACGCGCTGATTTTCAACCGTTCGGAGAAAGATCCGATACCCAAAGGCCGTTGATACGGTCGGAAAGACAGTCAGGCCGTCTGAAAAACCTGCGGGAGTTTTTCAGACGGTCCGAGAGACCTTTAAAATCCCCAAATCCCTAAATTCCCACCAAAACATTTAGGGTTTTCCATAAACACCTTCTTCCGGCAAACCGCAAGCCATGATTGCCAAACACATCGACCGCTTCCCACTATTGAAGTTGGATCAAGTGATTGATTGGCAACCGATCGAACAGTACCTGAACCGTCAAAGAACCCGTTACCTTCGAGACCACCGCGGCCGTCCCGCCTATCACTGCTATCCATGTTCAAAGCCGTCCTGCTCGGACAATAGCACAGCCTCTCCGATCCCGAACTCGAACACAGCCTCATCACCCGCATCGATTTCAACCTGTTTTGCCGTTTCGACGAACTGAGCATCCCCGATTACAGCACCTTATGCCGCTACCGTAACCGGCTGGCGCAAGACAAGACCCTGTCCGAATTGCTGGAACTGATTAACCGCCAACTGACCGAAAAAGGCCTAAAAGTAGAGAAAGCATCCGCCGCCGTCATTGACGCCACCATTATTCAAACCGCCGGCAGCAAACAGCGTCAGGCTCTAGAAGTTGATGAAGAAGGACAAGTCAGCGGCCAAACCACACCGAGCAAAGACAAAGATGCCCGTTGGACAAAGAAAAACGGCCTCTACAGACTCGGTTACAAACAACATACCCGCACCGATGAGGAAGGCTATATCGGGAAACTGCACATCACCCCCGCCAATGTCCATGAGTGCAACCACCTGTCGCCTTTGTTGGAAGGTATTGCCGAAGGTACGACCGTCTATACCGATAAAGGCTATGACAGTAAGGAAAACCGACAACATCTGAAAGAGCATCGGTTGCTGGACGGCATTATGCGCAAAGCCCACCGCAACCGTCCGCTGACGGAAGCGCAAACCAAACGTAACCGCTATTTGTCGAAGACCCGTTATGTGGTCGAACAGAGCTTCGGGACGCTGCACCGTAAATTCCGCTACGCCCGGGCAGCCTATTTCGGGCTGATTAAAGTGAGTGCGCAAAAGCCATCTGAAGGTGATGTGTTTGAACCTGTTGAAAGCGGCCAACAGGCTAAGTGTGCCTGTTGCCGCCTAAAAAGGCAGCCCGGATGCCTGATTATCGGGGTGTCAGGGAGGATTAAAGGGTGATTTGGGTAAAATCAGGAGTGATTAGGGGAGGAAACAGCCGAAAACCTGTGTTTGGGTTCCGGCTGTCGGAAGAACTTTTGCAAAGGTCTCGACAGACGATTTTATATATTGAATTGAAAATGTGCAACAGCATTTGCACTCGGACAGTTTGGATGCGTGGCAGCATTTTCGATTGATTCCCAATATTTAATCATCTTACTGAGCAAAAGCCAACTTTGTTTTCCCCGATCCTCTGGCAGAACCGGTTTTCTTTGACGATTTTACTGATTCTGTCCCAAAAGGCAATTCGGGCGTCTCTTCCGGAAACTGTTCTCCCCGCAAAATCTTCAATTTCTAAAAATCATGGCGGTATCTGCTAGAAACCATGCTTCTATCGCTTTAACCGCAATAAAATAAGCATGTACTTTTCGCGTGATTGATTCTTTCCTTAACATCTCAACAGGGGAGTCCGTCCGAATCCGTCAAAATATACAGTCTTTCTGCTCCTTTAGCTTCCAAAACACCAATAAAGGGCTCAATATTACGAGACAATAGATACCTGCAGCCCTTGGCATCAACAACAGGTTCAACAACTCAAAACCATTCCTGTGTAAAGTTCTTGAATGCCTCTGATTCGATAATAATCTTTTCCGCATGACCCTTCAACAATAAATCCAACTTTTTACCATAGGCAATCCTCCCCCAGCAGATTGGTCAGCCAAGCTGTATCTAACGGAATTTTTGTTTTATCGACACCCGACTTCCGAACATCTTTAATTTGGGTTTTGCCTTGAGATTTACTGACAAAATATAGTTCTTCCAATTCTAGGCTGCGCACTACCGATTCACTATGAGTTGTAAGAATAATAGGGTGGTGAGGGCTTGCATTATTCACGAATAAAACCAATCCAGTTCACTAATAGCTCAGATTGTATAGCCGTTCGAATTCTTCAATCGATGGTAATGCCGGGCTGTTTTCACGCGTTAAAACAGCAACCAACAAACACAAAGCGCATAAATTGTGCCGTCCGAAACCATATGGGCGGGGAAACGATTACCGCTGTCTTCCTCGAAAAATAGCCCTTTTGAACTGTCTATATTTTGTGTTCTAACAGAAACTTTCTTCATTTCGGGCACAATCACGCTCATCCATTCAATGATTTGCTCGCGTAATTCATTGTCTTTTTCAAGTTTTTCCAGAACTGCAGCAATATTGCTACCGTCACGATTAAGCTCCCCAGGATTGTTGCCGGTACTGCGGCGATTTTTGATGGTAAAAGGGTCACATAGGAATATTTTGACGTTTTTTAAACCTTGAAATTCTTTATTTTGTCGGAGAAAACTGTCGTCAGATGAATATTTTTCATCGGTTAATAATTTTAATCCGATACCTGTCGCCACACCATTGATTATATCCTGACCGATTTGATCGCTATCTTTCATCGCGCCCCAGATAAGCCCCCCCAATGCACCTAGTAACCCTGCACAATTAAATCATCTGATGTATTACTCTTTCTTTGCTTCTAGTCTTTTCTGCAGATTTTATCGCTGTCAAAGATTATTTTCCACTTTTAAGAATCTTTTAGCGATTCTTCTTTGACTCTAGAAGCGATATTTTTCAAAAGCAATCATTATTTCATATTGATAAATTTGTTTTTCAATTTCAAATTCTATCTTATAGCTAATGTCTCCAGCCCTTATGTTTAGGACTAATTAAATTTTTCTATACTACCAAACTCAGATATCGCCTTGCTCACTCCATATCAATCACTTTTGATAAAATGCCAAGGCATCGACAAAATTGCTTCTCGTACCGTTTGCCCTCACTAAAACCATAAAAAGGAAACATCTTTTAGCTCTACATTTTGGATACTTTTAAATCCTTTAATTTCAAATAGTTAATTTTCATTTTTAATTCTTGAATTTATCAACAAAACGTGTTTGAAAGCATACAGAGCATTTTCATGGGATGGCAACCTTTTTCTGATGCAAAAATCAGATCTATACTGTTGTTTTTACATTATTCTACGTAATTCTCAGATAAGTGTCAACTTTGCTTTGAACGCACGTTTTTAAAGGCATTGGTATAAAGCCATCCGAAACTCTTTCAGGAGGGACTTCTCGGCGTCGCGTGGGTAGCACAATGTGAGGCTTGGCGGGTGCACTCCATTCTGGGCACACTGGTCCGAGCTATTGCCCGCAGCGCCATGACTTACTGATCCGCTTTACCTCTGTTACCCCAGCCGCCGCGGGCATTCAGATAGTGTTTTTGATGATTGTGGATGTGCTGCGGGTAGGGGTCGTCTGGCTCCGCCCTCCCTCTTTTCAGACGACCCTGCCCTTTTTGCCACCATTATGCGTTTAGTTCGATAATATATGGTGGATTAGAAATTTAAATCAGGACAAAGGCAAGGCAGAAGCAGCAGACAGTACAGATAATTACGGCAAGGCGGGCGCACATGCGTTTAAAGTTAATCACTGCTCTCTTTATATTTCTAAACAACAGAGGCTTTGCCATGCAACAAAAAGTCGTTTCAAATCGAAGGCATGACCTGTCAGGCCTGCGCTTCGCACGATGAAAAGTGTTGAACAAAAAGACTTTGTGCGAAGCGGGGTGAACTTCGCCCAGCGAAGAGAGCGCGGGTGGTGTTTGACGACAGCCAAGCCTCCGCCGCCGACATCGCCACAAATCATCGAAAGAAAAACCGGCTATGGCGCGAAGGAAAAGACGGATGACGCCTGCGAGCCGGAAACAAACCGCGCATATCGGCTGGCGGCTGTGGCTGCTGTTCGCCATCAACGTCCCGTTTCCTTATCGGCATGGCGGGGATGATGATTGGTCGACGATTGGATGATTCCGCCGTTGTGGCAGTCCGCTGGCGAGCGTGGTGCAGCTTTGGCTGGCGGTGCCCGTTTTACAAAAGCGCGTGGGCGAGTATTAAGGCGGGCTGGCGAATATGGACGTGCTCGTTACCATCGGCACGGTGTCGGTTATCTGTTTCCGTTTATATGTTGTTTTTCAGCCCGCACGCGGCGCACGGCATAGCGCGCATGTGTATTTTAGAAGCGGGCGTGAGTGGTGATTGGTTTTGTGTCGTTGGGCAAATTTTGGAACACCGCACCAAAAATCCAGCCTGAACAGCTGGGCCTGCTGCTGAGCAACGCCGACAGTGACCCAACGTGCGAGCGCGATGGCGAAATGACAACTGCCCATCGACCAGGTGCAGATCGGCGACTAATCCGCGCCAACCACGGCGAACGCGTACCGCCGACGGCATTATCACGCGGCAACGGCTGGGCGGACGAGAGCCATCTCGCAGCTGAATCAATCCCGAAGAGGCGGGCGGCAAAGTGTTGGCGGGCGCGCTGATGACCGAGCAGCGTGGTGTACCGCGCCACGCAGCAGCGGCCAAACCCTGCTCGGCGACATGATGAACGCATGTCGAAGCGCAAGGCAGCAAGGCGCCGATTTACGCGCGTGGCGGACAAGGCGGCGGCAGCGTTCGTGCCTGCCGTTGTGGGCATCGCGCTTCTGACTTTTATCGCCCTTGGCTGGTGAAAGGCGATTGGACGGTTGCGCTGATGCGCCGTTGCCGTTTTGGTGATTGCCTGCCGTGCGCGCTCGGTCTGGCGACGCCCGCTGCGATTATGGTCGGCATGGGCAAGGCGGTGAAAACACGGTGTTTGGTTTAAAGACGCGGCGGCGATGGAGAAGCCGCCCCGTCGATGCCGTCGTGTTGGACAAAACCGGCACGCTGACCGAAGGCAGGCCGCAGGGTTGCCGCCGTTTATTGCGTTCCCGACAGCGGCTGACGAGAGACGCTTTGTACCGCATCGCTGCCGCCGTCGAACAAAACGCGCCCACCCGCTCGCGCGCGCCATCGTCTCCGCCACGCCCAAGCGCGCGGCTTTGGACATACCCCGCCGCACAAAACGCGCAAACCGTTGTCGGCGCAGGCATTACCGCCGAAGTCGAAGGCGTGGGTTTGGTGGCTAGGCAAAGCCGAATATTGCCGAACGGCCTTGCCCGAGTTTTTCAGACGACGTTTGGCGCATCGCAAAGCATTGTCGCGGTTTCCGCCGACAGCAAACCCATCGGCGCATTCGCACTCGCCGACGCATTGAAAGCCGATACCGCCGAAGCCATAGGTCGTCTGACACGGCATCGACGTTTACATCGCGAGCGGCGACAACCAAGGCACGGTCGAGATACGTCGCCAAACAACTGGGCATCGCACACGCCTTCGGCAACATGAGTCCGCGCGACAAAGCCGCCGAAGTGCAGAAACTCAAAGCCGCCAGCAAAACCGTGGCGATGGTCGGCGACGGCATCAACGACGCGCCCGCGCTCGCCGCCGCCAACGTCAGCTTCGCCATGAAGGCGGCGCGGACGTTGCCGAACACACCGCGTCCGCCACGCTGATGCGGCATTCGGTCAACCAGCTCGCCGATGCCCTGCTGGTGTCGCAGGCGACGTTGAAGACATCAAGCAAAAACCTGTTTTCGCCTTCTTCTACAATATTTTAGGGCATCCCGCTCGCCGCGCTCGACTGCAAACCCCGTCATCGCAGGCGCGGCAATGGCGGCAAGCTCGGTGTCGGTGTTGAGCAATGCGTTGCAGGTTGAAGCGGGTGAAGATTGGGTGAAACGTGGCAAAGGTCGTCTGAAAACCATACGCAGTTTCATTTTCAGGTAGCTCAAACTAGAGTCAACCGATGAAAAGTTATACGCTCGTATTCCCCACTTTGAATACCTAATCACAAAATTGTCGACTGATTAATGATTTCGATATTTGGCATCTGCTCGATGTCTTGGGCTGCCGAACTATACCGAGGCTTGCAAACGCGCTATCATTGCGGGAACCGTCAAACGCAGCGATTGCGATGGCGCTGCCTGCTTCGAAATCGGTAAAGTGGCATGGTCAGCTGATCCACGACTCCCGCCAGCCCCGGCCGGAGAGCAGCGATCAAAATTTCCCGTGCTGGGCATGGCTCGCGCAAGCGGTAAACGATCGTGATCGAGCACAATCAGGAAAGGCGCATCCTGTGAAACATCAGGCATCTTGGCTTTAGCCAAGAGGACAGTTGCAACGCGTTGAAACTTGAGGATGAGACCCATCTGAGCGGGGTTTTCACGAGCGGTATTCCATTTAAGAGTGCTATTGGATAACCCGGTTGGGATATAGTGGCGCTGGACGATCAATATGAAATTAAGGAAAAAGGTCATGGAGTGGAAAGAGTAGACCAAATCGGCGGTAAAGTGAAAGAAACTTCGGAGAAGTGTCGAGCGATTCCAAACTTCCAAAGAAACAGAAGCGTTGTTCTGAGCAAGGAATCGGCAAGGTGAAAGAAGTTGCTGCCGACATCGAGAGAAAGCCGGCGATGTACTGAGAGGTGAAAGAAAGCCGAGCATCTGATTGACGATGCGAAAAGAAAAAGCTGAAAACCTGATTAACGATAATCAAAAGCAAATTACTGATTCGTCTTTTAGCTTGAAACGATATAGAGCCGTCCTGAAACATGATTTCCAGACGGCGCGCTCTCGGTTTGGCCGGTACTCATGCGGTCAGTTGCCGATAAACGCGGTTTGTTGCGGTAAACCTGTCGGCGTATCGGATTGCCGTTGCGGTCGTAAACCGCCGTGTATGCGCTGTCTGTGGGGTGTGCGCATCGGCGGAGAACAGAGGCTTTTGGGCAGTAAGCATCGGATCTGTACGTTTTTGCCGTACACGCAAAAGTCTTGCAGCGCCGAGATAATTGCCGCCGCGGGTACGTTGAGCAGCCTGCCTGGTAGCTGCCGCAGCTGACGGCTTGTTCAGGCAGCCCAGTGCCGTCTGCGGCAAAATGGGTGATGATTTGTTCTCCGGTATGCTGTGATGCCGCCTTTGCTGCGGCGGGTGTGCGGCTGCCTATCGGAATGATTGACGGAGGGTTCCCAAGCCGATATGGCTGCCGAAACCGCCGATTGCCGAGCTGAGTGACAGCTTCCGCTGGGCGGCGGCGCAGGCGGTGAGGAGGAGCAGGAGGCGGTTACGAGGGGCGGATTTTCTACGCACGGTTGTTTTCATGATGGGTGCTCCTTTTGGTAAATATGATGGTATACGCCGATTCGGACATCGTTATATTAAGGGGCGTCTGAGTGGTTTTCAGACGGCCTTTGCGAATTTTCGTTTTCTTTGTTGCCTTTCACGGTCAGTTGGTCATACACCGCCGTCTGAAAAGTATTTGCTCATGATTTCATCCATGTGCCGAGATGTCGTTGGGGTTGAACGTTTCCATCGGGGGCAGTTCGTTGTGGATGGGCGTAGCACGTGCTTTGTCGGCGGGGCGGTAGATTTCGCCAATTCCTGCCGGGTTTGCTCCTGGAGTGTTCAGGTATTGGTGGCTGCTTGGCGGGTATGGGTTCGTGACTTTGTGTCGACGGCGACGGGGCTGTCATGCGGACGATATTTTCGGATAGACGATTTCTTGGTTGTTGTTTGGGTTGGGTTGGTTGTTTTGGTTGGTTGGTTTTGGTGGGGGTGGTGGTGGGGGGGGTTTTGGGTTGGTTGGGTTTTTTTTGGGTTTGTTGTTGTTGTTGGTTTGGGTGGTTTTGGGGGTTGGTTGGGTTTTTTGTTGGGTGGTTTTGGTTTTTTTTGGGGTGGTTTTGTTTGTTTGGGTTGTTTGGGGGGGGGTGGTGTGGTGGGGGGGTTGTTGATGAGGTCTTTTTGCAGTCGGCGGTCAGGCCTTTGGACAGTTACGATGTCGTGCTGTTCATGGTAACCGTCGGTTTCAAACCGTTGGCCGGCCGGTATCTGTTTAGTCGACGCCATGGCGGGATTGTTGGCGATGATGTCCGCATCGTTGTGTGTTTTGTTTTTGTGGGGTTGGTTTTGTGGGTGGGTTTGGGGAAACGTGTTGGTTAACGCTGCCGGTTTGTGGTGGGGGGGGTTTTGGTGTTGTGGGGTGGGGGGGGGGGGGTGGGCAGGTCTGGCTGGCGTTTAGCGTCATGGTTTTTGGGGTTGTTTTTGTGGTTTGGTGGTTGGTTTGTTGGGGTTTGGGTTTGGTTTTGTGGGTAAAGGTGCGGCAGACGGATGACTTTATCGGCGAGACTGTTTGTTAAAATACTGCGCCCTTTGAATTAACTTACGTCGATTGGTGAAAGCTGTGAAAACAATCGTCGTATTTCTTGTGCGGCCGCACTGGCCCCTCTGGCTCAGGCTTCGGGCTACCATTTCGGTACTGAGTCGGTTACCGCGCGGGCACGGGCCAACGCCGCCGCCGCAGAAGCCGCCGCCGATGCCACTCACTGATTTTCTCACAATCCGGCCGGTTTGGCCCAAATTGGACGGCGAAGCGGATAACGGCTGCCGCCAATATCGTCGCGCACATCGAATATCACGATGTAGCGGAAGCGTCGTTTGTGCGAGGCGGCCGCGCAGCGGAAACCGAGGGAAAAATCACCAAAGACGTGGTGCTCGCGCCCCATCTTTACGGTGCCTACCGCGTTAATCCCGATCTGACGCTGGGCTTGGGCGTGTATGTTCCGTTCGCTTCTTCTACCGAATATCAGGAAGATTCCGTGTTACGGCTGCACATCAACAAATTGGCGAAGCGACCACCATCGCCGTCGAGCCTGTCGTCGCTTACAAAGTGAGTGAAAACCATGCCGTTCGGCGCGTCCGATTGCCCAATACTCTTCCGCCGAGTTGCGCAAACTATGCGGACTGGAACGCTTCCGGTCGCTTGCGGGCCGCAATAACGGCCTGCTAGACGGCCATGCGGAAGTCAAAGAGGCAAAGACTGGGGCTTCGGCTACCAGTTGGGCTGGCTGTGGGATCGTTAGACCGCGTACCCGCGTCGGTGTGAACTACCGCAAGTCAGTCACAACCTGAAAGGCACGGCCGATTGGCAGGCCGACGGCCGGGCGGTAACAACGCCCCCATCCGGCATTCGGCGGAAAGAGTGCCTACGATGCGCTTATCGGCACCGCGTTCGGCTACAAAGCCGCACGAGGAAAAGCCGGCGTCAAAATCGTAACGCCGGAATCCTTGTCGCTGCACGGCATGTACGCGCAACCGATAAAACCAACCTGTTCGCCGACCTGACTTGACGCGCACAGCCGTTTCAACCGTGCCGAGCTGGTGTTTGAAAACACCAAATCCGTCGTCAACGGCCGCTCCGACCGCACGGTTATCACGCCGAACTGGCGCAACACCTACAAATACGCCCTCGGCGCGTCTTACCAATCACAGCGCGCCGTTGCAGCTGCGCGGTATTGCGTTCGACCAAAGCCCGGTAGCGCGGCGCGGACAGCCGTCTGAACATGCTGCGCCCGACGGCAAACCGCATCTGGTATTCCTTCGGTGTGAAGTTATGCTTATACGCTATGTGACTTTGATTGCGGCATACAGCCACATCCACATCAACGATACCGCTTTACCGCGCGGCAAGCCTCCACGAGGCAACGATGTGGGACGAAGTAAAGGCGCATCGTCGGCATCGTTTAAGAAGTATGCCAATATTCCTGGGTGTGTGCACACACCTATGGGTTCTAAGCAGTTGGTGTGCGGGTAATGGAGAAGGCCAGTCTGAAAACCCGTTTCAAGGTCGGGCGGCTTCTCCAATTGGTTATCCACTATAAACGGTTTGGGCCGCCATTGTGGCTATCTTCAAATTCAAAATCGCCGGGCGGATTGAGCGCGGTGTCCCGGGCATCAGGGAGCAGGGTGATTGGCCGGCAAAACGAGGCCGTCTGAAAGATATTTTCAGACGGCCTTTGGCTCGAAACAGCCGGTATCCGGTCAAGCGGGCGTTCAGATGTCGCGCGCGAGCGTTGCCGTATGGGTCGGTGAAGGCAAGAGAAGGCTTCGCTGCCTTTTGATGCCATTCCGCACCTTTGCGCGAACAGGCCTGTGTTGGAAGTATAGCGTTCGCCGGAGCCTGCAAACTGCGAATTTCCAGTACGGCACGTTTGTCATCCAAACACGCAATTCGATGCTGTCAGTGCTCCAGGCTGCGGACGTGTACGGCCAACCCGTTTTCACAAGTTGGGCTGAAAAGAGGCATTTGCGATGCCGCCTTGCCGCTGATGGGCATGACCATGGTTGTGGCCGTGGTCGTGACCGTGACGACGAGCCCTCGCCAGGTAACAATGGCGCAGGCAGCGAGGGACAAAGAGGCAACGAGGACCAATATTAGGGCTTTTACTTTCATGTATTTCACTCTGTCACAGGAAGTGCTTTTCACGACGTGGCGAGCTGTCGGGCGGCGGCATATTATAAATATCGGTGTGATTGGACAAGCCCTGTTTTGGCGAATCTCTACATGCAAATCATGATTGAGGCCGTCTGACTGTGTTTCAGACGGCCCAGTTTCTCTCGCTGTGTATGACTGCACACAATCCTGCTTTATACGATGCCTTGTGCCAGCATGGCGTCGGCCACTTTTGAAGCCGGCGATGTTCGCGCCGTTCACGCAATTGGTATAGCCGTTTTCCGTGCCGTTGGCCACGCGAGTTTTTCGTGGATATTGGCCGATAATGTCAAACAGGCGGTTATCCACTTTTTCGCGCGACCAAGACAGGCGGATGGTTTTGGCTCATTTCCAGTCCGGAGGTGGCCACGCCGCCCGCGTTGGATGCTTTGCCCGGCGCGTACAGGATTTTGGCTTTCAGGAAGGCTTCCACACGCTTCCAGTGTGGACGGCATGTTCGCGCCTTCGGCCACGCAGATGACGCCGTTGGCCAGCAAGGTGGCCGCGTCTTTGCCGTCCAGTTCGTTTTGGGTGGCGCAAGGCAGGGCGATGTCGCATTTTACGCCCCACGGTTTTTGGTTTTCAAAATACTGCAAGCCTTGCTCTTTGGCATATACGGAGACGCGTTCGCGGCGCACTTCCTTCAGCTCGATTAAAGCGGCGAGTTGCGCTTCGGTCATGCCGCTGTCGGGGAACAGGGCGAGCAGCTGGAGTCGGATACGGTCAGCACTTTCGCGCCCAGTTGGATGAGCTTTTTCGCAGGCGTATTGCGCCACGTTGCCGCTGCCGGAAATCGACCACGCGTTTGCCTTCGAGTTTGTCGCCTTTGGTTTGCAGCATGGATTGTGCGAAGTAAACCGTGCCGTAGCCGGTGGCTTCGGGGCGGATCAGGCTGCCGCCCCAGGTCAGGCCTTTGCCGGTCAGGACGGATGTGAATTCGTTACGCAGTTTTTGTATTGGCCGAACAAGAAGCCGATTTCGCGGCCGCCCACGCCGATGTCGCCGGCAGGTACGTCGGTGTCCGCACCGATAGTGGCGGTAAAGCTCGCTCATAAAGGCTTGGCAGAAACGCATCACTTCGGCGTCGGATTTGCCTTGGGGTCGAAGTCGGAGCCGCCTTGCCGCCGCCCATGGGCAGGGTGGTCAATCGCGTTTTTGAACACTTGCTCGAAGGCCAGGAATTTCAATACGCCCGAGTCCACGGTCGGGTGGAAGCGCAGGCCGCCTTTTATAAGGGCCGATGGCGGAGTTCATCTGTACGCGGTAGCCGCGGTTTACTGGACTTTGTCCGTTGTCGTCCACCCAGGAAACGCGAAACATGATTACACGCGTCGGGCTCGACGATGCGCTCCAACAGGCCTTTGTTTGCGTGTATTGCGGGTTTTTCGCCAAGAAGGGTTGCAGGCTCATGAATACTTCTTCCACCGCCTGATGGAAGGCTTGGCTGGGATCGCGCCGTTTGATGGTTTGGAACAGGCTGTTCAGGTCGCCATGGCGGTTTCTTTAGTTCTAAGTTTTATTGCAATTTGGGAATGTGGGATACGGGAAAACGATGGTTGCAGTCTAGTGCGATTGTCTACATTTGACAAATTCTTTACGTCTGATTTTGGCTGATTTATGGAAGAATAAAATGAAAAAATGTTCTACAATTTAAAAACTGATTTTTATAAAATTCAATTTCCAAGCATAAATAATGTCTGATAATGCATTTTTAGAAATTTAATGGCAAAATAAGGTATTTTATTTTTGAATGAAAGATTGTCTACAATTTTTGTCTTTTGCGGCCATGATTTGCCTTTTTGCAGTGAAAGCGATAGAGTGTGCCCGCCTTTCCGTACGGTCGTCAGACGGGCTGTTTACTGGTTAAACTTCTTTATTTGGGGTTGTCAATGCCCTTCAAATAAGGCTGTACTTTAGATGTGCGCCCTGCGTATTGAAACATTTTCCAAGGATTCCCTGTCTCATTCCGTTATTACCGTTATCGGCAAAGACCGCATCGGCATTGGTTTTACGATGTGTCCAAACTTTTGGCCGAAAACCAAATCAACATCCTGAACATCAGCCAGCAGTTGATGGATGACTATTTCACCATGATTATTTTGGCAGACACAGCCAAATGCCCGAAATCGCGGCAGGAAATGCTGGACGTTTTCGCACAGGCGGGAAAACGCTTTGCGCTGGACATCCGCATGCAGGACGAAGAGCTGTTTAACGCCATGCACAGGATTTAAAGGCCGTCTGAAAAGGGAGGCGGTTTGAAGGCGGATATGAACATACGCAAATTGTTCCCTTGCCGGAACAATTCGACTCATCAGTCTTGCCCCTGCATTTCGCCCTGTGGTTGACCATCCTTTTCTGGCGTTTGCTCCGCTGGAATTGATGCAGGCAGCACGTAGCCATAAACCATAAGGAAACCTCAATGAGTAACTGCGATTCCAACGAAATCCTCGAACCATCCGGCATGGTGTCCGACCAAAACTTCGACGTGCGCACCATCACCATCGGCATCGACCTGCACGACTGCATTTCGCCGAACATCGACACGCTGAACCAAAACATCACAACAAAATCACCCGCATCGGCAAAGACTTGGTGCAGACGGCGCAACATTTGTCCGCCAAATACGGCGTGCCGATTGTGAACCAGCGCATTTCCGTCACGCCCATCGCCCAAATCGCGGCGGCCACGGGCGCGGACAGCTACGTTTCCATCGCGCAGACGCTAGACAAGGCGGCGAAAAAGCCATCGGCGTATCGTTTATCGGCGGCTTTTCCGCGCTGGTGCAAAAGGCATGTCGCCCGCCGATCGCGTGCTGATTAACAGCATTCCCTGAAGCCATGAAAACCACCGACATCGTGTGCAGCTCCATCAACATCGGCAGCACGCGCGCGGGCATCAACATGGACGCGGTGAAACCTCGCCGCCGACACGATAAAACGCACCGCCGACATCACGCCCGAAGGCTTCGGCTGTGCCAAAATCGTCGTGTTCTGCAACGCGGTGGAAGACAACCCCTTCATGGCGGGCGCGTTCCACGGTCAGCGAAGCGGACGCGATTATCAACGTGGGCGTGTCCGGCCCCGGCTGGTGCAGGCTGCCCTAAAAGACTGCGATAGCCAAAACCCGACCGAAATCGCCGAAAAATCGTAAGAAAACCGCGTTCAAAAATCACGCGCGTGGGCGAACTTATCGGCAGGAAGCGGCGAAAATGCTGGGTATCCCGTTCGGCATTTTTGATTTGTCGCTGCGCCCACGCCCGCCGTCGGCGATTCCGTCGCCCGCATTTTTGGAAGCCAGGGCTGGACCGTCTGCGGCACGCACTGGCACCACCGCCGCACTCGCGCTGTTGAACGACGCGGTGAAAAAGGCGGCATGATGGCGTCGTCCGCCGGGCGGCTTAGAGCGGCGCGTTCATCCCCGTGTCGGAAGACGAAGGTATGATTGCGGCGGCGAAAGCGGCATCCCGACGCTAGACAAGCTGGGAAAGCCAGCGACGCCGTGTGCTCCGTGGGTCTGACATGGTGGCCGTGCCGGGCGACACTTCCGCCGCCACGATTGCCGGCATCATCGCCGACGAAGCCGCCATCGGCATGATTAACAGCAAAACCACCGCCGTGCGTCATCCCCTGTTACCGGCAAAGGCGCTGGGCGAAAAGCGTGGACTTCGGCGGCCTGTTGGCTACGCGCCGATTATGCCCGTGAAGGAAGGCAGCTGCGAAGTGTTCGTGAACCGCGGCGGACGCATTCCCGCGCCGGTGCAGTCGATGAAGAATCGACGGGATGCAGGCTGCTCAGACGGCCTGAAAAAGCAGCCTGCTCCCTCGCACAGACGAAAATTGCCATACAGCCACCAACCAATGAAACGGGACGGCAAAAGCGCAGGGCGTTCTGGTGCGCCCGCGAAACAGCAGGAAAAGCCGCCGATGTTTCAGGCAGCCTGCACAATATAAGTTAAAATGCACAACCTGTTTTGACTGCAAACTTGCGGGCGACGATGCCGAACGCTGTCTTGCTCCTTGCCTGCGTTCAGAATGCGCCTGACTTTGTATTGTTGAACAAAGTGCGCCCGAAGCGATATTTTCTGCTTCATCTTCCTGCCTGTGCAGAAGCCTTTTCGCTCAAATGCGATTTTGTTTTATGGACAGGGCTTTCGGCAGCGGCGAACATTGGATGGCTGCCGAAACTGCGGCATTGGAAGCGGCGGTAAACCGTATCGCGGAGAAAATGTTTCAGACGGCCGGATGATAAAAGGCCGTCTGAAAAGCTTTTTGGAAAGGTGAGTAAAATGAAAAGATTTTTATGTGCTTTGCGGCGGTCGCATCCATATCTGCCGCGTCTGCCGCCGGCCTGTCTTTTCAGGATTTGAAAAACTGGAAACAGTAGACGGCTATACGGCTTACGGTATGCAGTCCGAACTCACGCAGGAAGCCTATTTTGGTGGACGGCAGAGAAAAAGACGGACAAATCGCCTCCATCAATCTAAACAGCGTATTGGGCGGAGAAGCGGGGATTTGCCATGGTAAAGGGCAAGACGCTGGCGGAATATGCGGATAACAGCGATCGGGCAGAGTTTTATCAAACCCAATGCGCCGATAAAACCGTGCCGCAGAATGAATGCGCCCAATCAAGCATTGGGTGTACCCGTCCCCTTTGCCAAGCTCAATGGTGTCGGCAAAGTGGCGGCCGATTATTCGTGTTTGGGAAAAATAGGCTGAAAAAGCCGAAAAACCAAAAACGGGATTTTTATTTTAGTTGAATCTGATTTTCAGACGGCCTGTTTCCCGACGGAATGCAGGCCGCCCGAAAAGCGACCAACCCCAAAAAGAGTAAAACATGAGCAGAATCACCAGCCTTCAAAAACTCAACGGCAGAAAAGCCTGATTCCTATATCACCGCCGACGATCCGAATCTTGAAAACCACATTGGAAACTAGACGAAAATGGCCGCTAACGGCGCGGACATCATCGAACTGGGTCATCCCGTTTTCCGACCCGATGGCCGACGGCCCCGCTATCCAGCGCGCCGCCGACGCGCCCTGGCAAACGGCGCCAGCCTGAAAAACGTATTGGAAAACCGTGCGCCGTTTCCGCGAACGCGACAACGACACCCCCGTCGTCCTGATGGGCTACCTGAACCCGATACACAAATGGGCACGCAGAGTTTGCGCGTGCCGCCGCCAGGCGGGCGGACGGCGTGCTCACCGTGGACAATCCTGTCGAAACCATTTCCCGCTGCAACAAGAACTGCAGAAAACACGGCTTGGATGCCATCTTCCTCGTCGCCCGACCACCAGCGAAGAGCGGATGGCCGAAATCGGCGCGGCTCGCCAGCTTTGTCATTATGTGTCGCTCAAAGGCGTAACCGGCTCCGCACAGCTGAATACCGACGAAGTAGCGGCCAAAATCGCCGTCCCGCGCCGCACATCAGCCTGCCGATAGGCGTGGGCTCGGTATCTCGATGCCGAAAGCGCGCGTAAATCGGCGCGGCGGCCGATGCCGTCATCGTCGGCAGCCGATCGTGAAAGAAATCGAAAACAACGCCGGAAGCGAAGCAAAAGCCGTCGGCGCACTGGGTAAAAAGCCCGAAACAGGCGGTTGAGGCCGTCTGAAAGGGCAGCGGGTGCCAGCTCGGAAACATGCAGCATGACGCGCGCAATGAACCGATGGATCTGGCCGAACGCATCCTGACGGAAGAAGACGATGCAGTCTTGAGCGATTTGATTAAACACATTCGACCGCAACGTCTCCCATCCCGAAGGCAGCAGCCTGTTTTCTAACTGAAGGCCGGGAACGCCCGCAACGGCGGTTTGGCAGGCTACGCGCCGACTGCGGAAGAGGTGGTCGATACCCGTTTGGCCTACCGTGCGATTTGCCCGTAAACGGCACCGCCCATGCCGAAAAACTGCCGTTTCATCGGCGCAAACTTTAGTTTCTAAACAGCCGCCATTGGCTACCATGTGCGGCTTTGAATTTCCTCCGGCCCGCATTGCGGCGGGCCGTATTCCGAATTTATCTCAAAACTTTCAGCCGGACATTGAGGCCGTCTGAAAACGGAGCAAAACCATGAGTTGGTTAGACAAAATCCTGCTCCCGCTGAAACTGGAAAACGCGAAGGCAAAGGCGAGTCTGCTTGTGCTCGAAGCGCCTGTGCAAAATGCCCCGGCCTGTTCCGCCACGGTTTACGCCACGAGTTGCAGCAAAACGCCAAAGTCTGCCCGAAATGCAACCACCACAACGCTGGCGTCGGCGCGCGAACGGCTTTGATCTGCCGCTGCTCGACGAAGAAGGCCGGCGAGGAAATCGGCGATACGTCGTGAAGCCGACCGACATCCTGAAGTTCAAAGACAGCAAAATACCCCTGAACGTCTGACCGCCGCGAAAAGCCACCGGCGAAGACGACGCGCTGGTGGTGATGAAGGGAAAATGAACGGCCCGCCGGTCGTCATTGCCGCATTTGAAATTCCGCTTCATCGGCGGTCTCGATGGGTTCCGCAGCAGGCGTAACGGCTTCGTCAAAGGCGTGCGCCGTGCGGTGGCCGACAACCGCACCTTTATCTGCGTGGCTGCATCGGGCGGTGCGCGGATGGGAAGGCCTGAATTTTTAATGCAGATGACCAAAACCAGTGCCTCGCTGCATCTGTTGAACGAAAAAGGCTGCCGTTCATCTCGTACTCACCGACCTGACTACGGGCGGCGTTTCCGCCAGCTTTCGCCTTTTGGCGACATCGGTGGCTGAACCGAATGCTCCACTCGGCTTCGCTGGCCCGCGCGTGATTGAGCAGACCGTACGCGAAACCCCGCCCGAAGGCTTCCAGCGTGCCGGGAATTCCTGCTGGAAAAGGCGCGACCGATCAAATTACCGACCGTCGCGAAAATGAAAGAACGCTTGAGCACTTGATTACCCTGCTGCGCCGTGAAGATCCTGTGTGGCCGCTATGCGGTTTGAAATCACTGCAAAAGGCCGTCTGAAAACCTGTTTTCGGTTTTTCAGACGGCCTTGGTATTGGCAGGCCATTTCAACGCTGCCCGCATATTTGCAATGACTTTTGCCCATTGCGGTGTATTACATACGCTGTTCGATTGCGGCAGTGTACGTGGTGGAAGGCAAGAACCGTGATGCGCATTGATTACCCTGTTGTGCCGCGAAGAACCTGCGGTTACCGCCTGGGCGGTTGAAATTGATGATGGCCGTCTGAAAACCCGTCGCGGTTTTCAGACGGCCTTTTTCATTTGCCGATATTCTCAACGCCGCCAGCACTTTCGCGGCAATTTCGTCCGTCGAGTACAGTCTCGCGCTTCGGTTGTCGCGGCGTTCGGCGTATTCGACATTGCCTTCTAAGGCGCGGTCGCCGATGACGATGCGGGTGCGGGATGCCCAGAAGCTCGGAGTCGTTCAGCAGCACGCCTGCGCGTTCGTCGCGGTCGTCGAGGAGGACGTCTGCAGCCCTGCCGCCAGCAGTTCGGCGTAGATTTTGTCGGCGGCTCGCGCACGGCGTCTCGATGTAGTTCATCGGCACGATAACGATTTCAAAACGGCGCCATCGCTTTTGGTCCAGATGATGCCTTTTCATGTTGTTCTGCTCGATGGCGGCGGCAAACGACGCGGGTGATGCCGATGCCGTAGCAGCCCATTTGCCGCGATTTGCGATTTGCCGTTGTTGTCGAGGCTCCGTGTCTGCGTTTTGGGTGTATTTGTCGCGCAACTGGAAGACGTGTCCGACTCTCAATGCCGCGCGCCAGTTTCAGACGGCCTTGTCCGTCGCTTTCGTCGCCTTCGACGACGTTGCGCAAATCGACGAAACCCAGGTTCGGCGGCATCGCGGCCGAAGTTGAAGCCGGTATAGTGGTAGTCGTCTTCGTTCGCGCCGATAACCCAGTCTGCACCTTTTTCGTAGCGAAATCGGCACAGACTTTGCCTGTGAAGCCGATGCCGGCCGAGCGAGCCGCCGTTTGCGCCGAACTGCGCACGGATGGCGGCAGGGTCTGCCATGGTCAGCGGCGATTTCACGCCTGCGAGTTTTTCGGCTTTTGATGTCGTTGAACTCATGGTCGCCGCGCAACAGCAATAAGACGATTTCGCCTTCGTTTTCGCCTCTTCGACTACGATGGATTTTGAGTGTTTTTCAATCGAATGCTGAGGAAATCAACCAATGAATCAATGGTTTTGACATTCGGCGGTGTATTTTGGCCAGCTTGCGCTGAGCAGCCGCGCGTTCGCCTTGAGCGGCAAGGTCGGTGCCAGCTCAACATTGGCGGCGTAATCGGAAGTGTCGCTGTACGTAATCGACATCTTCGCCGCTTTCCGCCAACACTTGAAACTCGTGCGAACCGGTACCGCCGATGCTGCCGGTGTCTGCGGCGACGGGACGGAAATCCTGCTCCCAGACGGGTGAAGATGCGGCAGTACGCGTCTACATGGCATCATAGGTCGTCTGGAAGCGAGGCGTAGTCGGCATGGAAGGAATAAGCGTCTTTCATGACGAACTCGGCAGCGCGCGCATGACGACCGAAGCGCGGGCGCACTTCGTCGCGGAATTTGGCTTTGGATGTGGTAAAAGTTTTCGGCAACTGTTTGTAGCTGTTGATTTCTTTTGCGCACGATGTCGGCGATGACTTCCTCGCAGGTCGGACCCATGCAGAAATCGCGGTCGTGGCGGTCTTTCAGACGCAGCAGTTCTTTACCGTAAAATTCCCAGCGGCTCGGATTCCTGCCACAGCTCGGCAGGCTGCACCACCGGCATCAGCAACTCCACGCCGCCCGGCACGCGCCATTTCTTCGCGCACGACGTTTTCGACTTTGCGCAATACGCGCAGCCCCATCGGCATCCAAGTATAAAGGCCGGACGCGTTGGCTTTTAATCAGACCGGCGCGAATCATCAGCTTGTGGCTGCGCAGCAGCGGCTTCGGCAGGGCTTCTTTCAGGGTGGAAATGAAAATTGGCTGGCTTTCATAATGTTAAATCTTGTCAAATTGAGGGCAGGCGGATTTTTACCGCGAAACGGTACGAAAGGGTATGTTTTTCTTGTCGACTCGACTAGAATGAGTCGTCCAAATAATGTTTTTCAGACGGCCTCTGTCATACGGGCTTTATTTCCAAACCAAGAGCGCGTGGTTGCGTTTTGCCGCGTCGTCACGATAGTATATTTTGCCGAAGCGTTTGTGCGCGTCGGTCAGCAGATAGGCATCGTCAGGGCGTTCGGCGGCGTGGTTCGGGTTGTTCGATTCGGCGGGTTTGTCCGTTGAGCAATACCGCTTTGCTGTTCACAAAACCGCGCGCTTCTTTGTTGGACGATGCCAAGCCGGTTTTGACCAAGGGCTTCGACGACGTTGAGGCCGTCTGAAACTTCAAATGCGGGCAGGCCGTCGAGGGCGAGCTGTTCGAAGTCGCTTTCGGTCAGGCTGCTTTGGTCTTCGGCAAACAGGCTTTCGGAAAACGCTGCGCGGCTGCAGGGCGGCTTTCGCCGTGAATCAGGCGGGTCATTTCTTCGGCGAGGATGCGTTGCGCTTCGGGCTTGGTGCCGCTGGCTTTGTCTTTCGCTTCGATGGCGTCGATTTCCTCGATAGACAGGAAGGTGAAGTATTTCAGAAATTTATACACATCGGCATCGGCAACTTTCAGCCAGAATTGGTAGAACTGATACGGCGAGGTTTTCTTCGCGTTCAGCCATACCGCGCCGCCTTCGGTTTTTGCTGAATTTGGTGCCGTCGGATTTGGTGACCAGCGGCAGGGTCAGGCCGAATACTTGTTTTTGGTTCAGACGGCGGGTCAGGTCGATACCGGCGGTGATGTTGCCCCATTGGTCGGAGCCGCCGATTTCCAAAACCGCGCCATGGCGTTTGTTCAATTCGGCAAAGTCGTAGCCTTGCAGCAGGGAATAGGCGAACTCGGTGAAGGAAATGCCCACATCGTCGCGCTCGATACGCTGTTTGACGGATTCCTTGTTCAGCATGGCGTTGACGGAGAAATGCTTGCCGATGTCGCGCAGGAAAGTCGAGGCAGTTCATGCTGCCGAACCAGTCGGCGTTGTTCGCCATACTGGCGGCGTTTTCGCCTTCAAAGCTCAGAAAACGGTTTCAGTTGGTTGCGGATGCTTTCTACCCAGCCGGCAACGGTTTCGGCGGAATTCAAAGCTGCGCTCCACCGCTTTGAAGCTGGGGTCGCCGATCATACCGGTCGCACCGCCCACCAAAGCAATCTGGCGCATGCCCCGCCTGTTGAAACGGCGCAATGCCAACACGGGCAACAAGTGGCCGATATGCAGGCTGTCGGCGGTCGGGTCGAAACCGCAGTAGAGGGCGATTTTTGTTCGTTTAACAAAGCGTCTAAGGCTTCGATAGTCGGTGGTTTGCGCGATAAGGCCGCGCGATTGTAGGTCTTGGAGTACGACTGATTTCATTGGATATGCTATTCCGGGAAAGATTGACAGAGATTGTGACCTCTACCAAATCTTTTAACGCATTCATTAACTACTATGATTGAGGATATTTATGATACATGGGTGATTTATCGTAGAATCTTGAAGTCACATAAATGGTTACGAATATCGCTTATCCTTATCTCATATCTAAATAAGTAGTATAAGCTACTGTCTTTGATATCAAATTCATATCTATAATCATTTCCATCTTTATGATTTTATAAAAGTTTTCAGAGCATTGTCAGAGGCTTATTATTTCATTGTAATTTTTCTAGTTTTCTATGTTTCATCAGATCTGTGTCAGAAAATTTTGGGATAAGTATGTATCTGATGATAGTCATTATCTGTTATCCAAAAATAACCATTGGCAATTTCTCATTTCTGAGTAAGATAAAGTCATTTTCTGCTCTGTGGCCTGCATTAGCAACTCTTGGGTCAGAAAAACAGTATCTATCATGTGGTTACGTTTGATTTCTCAATAGAGTCTATATAATTCATTTGCATTTATAATGTCTCAATTACAATTCCATATTCTGATCTGTAATTATTATGCACATCTTGGTACTCGATACTAATGCTTTGAGACTTTGTTCGGTTGAGTTCTAAGATTTTGAGATTTTGTGTATGTTTTCTAGTATCTAGATAGGATAATCTTGTCTTGATAATGCTTGTTGCTAGATTTTACCTTCTTGCCTTTATTTTCTTCAGCTATTAACAATAATTTTCTTAGATGGCATATTTCTTGATGTGCGCTCTGCTGTTTGATAAAGAGTATTTTTGAGTATGTTCACGAGCAGGTTAAATCTACTTTTGAATGATCTATCGAAATTGTTCTGAAAAATATAATTTGTATTGTCAAAAGGCTACTGTTTTCTGGACATGTTCACTAATCATCTAAATTGCATAGAAAAAATAAGCTCTAAACCCTCCTAATCCTCCAAAGGGGTCTATTCCGACTATATCATCCAAACAAAAGTAGTCTTTCTGTGCTAATAGAGTGAGGATAATTCAGTGAGTCTGCTCATGGAAAATGATTTTATCAAACGACCTTTTTATGATAGATCTGTCTGATGAATAGTGTGCTTTTTGTAAACACGTTAAACAAAAGTGCATCACATCGCCGTCCTGCACGACATATTCTTTGCCTTCTACGCGCATTTTGCCCGGCTTCTTTGGCTTTGGCTTCGCCGCCGAGCGACACAAAGTCGTCGTAGGAAATGACTTGGGCGCGGATGAAACCGCGTTCAAAGTCGGTGTGAATCACGCCGGCGGCTTGCGGGCGGTGTCGCCTTTGTGGATGGTCCAGGCGCGGACTTCTTTGACGCCGGCGGTGAAGTAGGTTTGCAGGCCCAAGAGGTCGTAGCCCGCGCGGATCAGGCGGTTCAGGCCCGGGTTCTTCCAAGCCCATTTCGGCGAGGAATCTCGGCTTTTTCGTCGTCTTCCAACTCGGCGATTTCGCTTTCCATCGCGGCGCAAACGGCGACGACGGGGGCGTTTTCTTTTCCGCCAATGCTTTTCAGGCGGTCGAGGTGCGGATTGTTTTCAAAACCGTCTTCGGCACACGTTGCCGACATACATGGCGGGTTTGGCGGTCAGCAGGAACAGCGGTTTGAGCATGGCGAGTTCTTCCGCGTCCAAACCGAAGGAGCGCACGGGTTTGCCTTCGTCCAGATGCGGCAGCAGTTTTTGCACAGTTCGACCAGTTTTTGCGCGTCTTTGTCGCCCTGAGCGGGCGCGTTTTTCTTCGCGGACGATGGCTTTTTTCGACGCTGGCGAGGTCGGCAAGCGCCAGTTCGGTGCCGATGGTTTCGATGTCGGCAATCGGATCGACTTTGCCTGCGAAACGTGGACGATGTTGTCGTCGTCAAAGCAGCGCACGACGTTCACGATGGCGTCGGTTTCGCGGATGTTGGCGAGGAACTGGTTGCCCAAAGCCTTCGCCTTTGCTCGCGCCCTGCAACCAAACCGGCAATATCGACGAACTCGACAATGGCGGGCTGCATTTTTTGCGGATTGACGATTTTTCGCCAGCTCCGCCATGCGCGGGTCGGGCACTTCGACGATGCCGACGTTGGGTTCGATGGTGCAGAAGGATAGTTCGCCGCTTCGATGCCCGATTGGGTCAGCGCGTTAAAGAGGGTGGATTTGCCGACGTTGGGCAGGCTGACGATGCCGCATTTCAAACTCATGGTTTTTCCTGAATTCAGTAAAGAAAATTTAACGCGCGATTGTAGCATAAACCGTGGTTTCAGGCCGTCTGAAAGACGGTTACCACCAATGCAGGGCGGTACGCTTGGTTTGCGTATGTCGATTTGAAACCGGCGCGATTTGTCGTTCCATTTCAACGGTCGGCCGCATTTTTCGTAGCCGTCCCGTTTTTTCGCTTTCGGGCGTTTGGCCGCAGTATGTGCCCGCCATGCCGAGGTAAAGTTTCGCCCTGTTTTGCCGACATAATCGATTTTTGCACCGAACGCGCTGTAATAAAATGCTTTTTCGGCTTTTTCCATCCGCACGGCCGAGAAAAAACGGTAACGCCGCCGCCGTTGCGGTTGCCGAACATTCCCACCGAACCGCTCGCGCCGTAGCATTGCAGTTCGCTATCGTCGAGGACATAGTCGGTGATGCCGTCGCCGTTGAGGTCGGCCCGTTCGACAGCCTGTTGGAAATCCGTGCGGTCGGCCGCCCAAAAGGCGGCAGAAGCGGGCCAGTTCCCGCAATTCGCCGTCTACGGAGGCGGGAGTTTTGCGCCGTAAACGGGTTGCATCAGGATTGCGCCGATGAGGAGGAGTTTTTCATGGTGATACTCTGTGTGGGGAGGTTCTTTCAGGCCGTCTGAAAACGGCGGCATTATAACGGCATGTATGCGGTATGGTTTTGCTTTATGTCAGAAGCGGCAGCATATGTCGTTTTGCTCTGTTGCTTATTTCTGGTGCTGACGTAGATTAGCAGTTATGCTAGGCTACGAAAATGCAGATAACCAATTGTAAATTAAGCAAGAGAGTTCAAAAGAAACTACTTGAATTTTTTGTACTCCAAGTTACCGACCGTTCCGCTGCCGATATTTTGGGCATTCAGCCCAACTCCGCCATCCTGTTCTACCGTAAAATCCGTATGGTCATCAGCCATCATTTGGCCTTGGCTGCCGATGAGGTTTTTGAGGGCCCTGTCGAGTTGGACGAAAGCTATTTCGGCGGACGGCGTAAAGGCAGACGTGGTCGCGGTGCGGCAGGAAAGGTGGTTGTCTTCGGCATCCTGAAACGCAACGGACGGGTCTATACCGTTGTGGTGGATAATGCCAAGTCTGAAACGTTACTCCCTGTAATAAAAAAGAAAATCATGCCGGACAGTATTGTTTATACCGATAGTCTGAGCAGCTACGACAAGTTAGACGTGAGCGGTTTCATCCATTACCGTATCAACCATTCCAAGGAATTTGCAGACCGTCAGAACCACATTAACGGCATTGAGAATTTTTGGAATCAGGCAAAACGCGTCTTGCGCAAATACAACGGAATTGATCGCAAATCCTTCCCGCTGTTCTTGAAAGAATGCGAATTTCGGTTTAACTTCGGCACACCATCTCAACAGCTTAAAATTCTGCGGGATTGGTGTGGAATTTAGGGCTAATCTACGTCAGCCCCTTAAATTTTGGTAAAATGACACTATGGGTCATATGTTGGCAATCGGAATATAAACAATGCAAAAGCAGATCCAAACAACCCACTATATAGCAAACATAATATATATCTTTTTGAGGGAAAAATTATTATTTTATAACAATTTCTTGTAAGGTTGCTACACCAAGTATACAGGCTACGGAGCTAAAATATCTTAGGAATTAACATTCTTTTTGAAATCTTTTCGCAATATACATTGCCTGTTCTTTTGTCACTATTTTTCATATCTTTTACTTCTTCCGTTCAAATGTCCCCATCTCTATTCCTACCTTTGAGGTTTGGTTAAAAGAGTTTCTCTAATACCTCTTCCGTTTTCTTGAATTAGGATTATAGTAGATAAAGGCGTCGTCTGAAACGATAATTTTCTAGACGGCCTGTATTTGTGCGTTGGTTGTACTTCAACAAAAGCACACAGCCGTCGATGTGAAAGCTGACTTTTATGGAAATAAATAAACTCTATTTCATTGAAAATGGTTTTAGTGGTTGCATTCGCGCAGTGCTTCGATGCCGTTCGTTCGTCGGCATGGTAGCTGAGCGTACCATTGCGCCGCAAGCCGCGTTGGTAAAGCTGGCGTATGCTTCACGTTCGACCGTTTGAACATATCGGGAGTAACATAGCGTAAAAACAGGCGGTGGCCGTCTGAAGGTTGCAGATATTGGCCGATGGTAATCATTTCGATATTGTGCACGCTCATGTCATCCATGATTTTGCTATTTTACTCGTCTGTTTCGCCTAACCAACCATGATGCCGGATGCTGGGAGTGCGGCACTCATTTCTTTGTAGCGGCAGCAAAAGATCGAGCGAGTGTTTGTAATCCGCGCCCGGTCGCGCCTGTTTGTAGAGGCGGGGGTGTGTTTCAGGTTGTGGTTCATTACGTCGGGCGTTTGCGCCAAAATTTCTTTAATGCAATGTCTAGGCGGCCGCGGAAATCAGGTATTGCGGATTTCGATTTTTGGTGGTGGGCTTGGCTTCGGATAGCGGTAATGCAGTTCGCAAGCGTTGGGCACCCCCGTCGCGCAGGTCGTCCCGGTCTACCGATGTGATGACGACGTAGCGCAGTTTCATGGCGCACGGAGTTGGCTAAGTTTTGCGGTTCTTCGGATCGAGCGGGTTTGGTCTGCCGTGCCGACGGCGCAGAAGGGCAGCGGCGCGTACACATGTCGCCCATAATCATGAAGGTTGCCGTGCCTTGCTGAAGCATTCGCCAATGTTGGGGCAGGCGGCCCTCTCGCAGACGGTATGCATTTTTGTTCGCGCAGGATGTCTTTGATTTCGAAAAATTTCTTCGGATTTGGCAGTTTGGCGCGTATCCATTCCGGTTTTCAGTTTTTCTTCCAGCTGGAACGACTTTGATCGGGATGCGGGCGGTTTTTGATGCGCCGGTGTGTTTGACGCCTTGTCGGTTGTCGAGAGGTTTGTTTCGTAGTCATTCGTGTGGTGTTTTTGTTTCAGACGGCCCTTCCCGTAGCCCGTCGTTTTTCTCGCTACTTCGCCGAAGGACGGAGCAGGGCGGACGTAGTCGGCGATTTGTGTCCTTTCAAAACCGGCGATAGCGCAGGGGTTGATGTGGGTGAAAGGGCTCAGGTCGATGTCGATATTGAGGGCGAGGACCGTGGTAAACCGAGCCGTATCCGTAGGTCGAGGAGGCGATTGCCTGTGCACATACACGCCGGGGCGTTGCGGGTCGGCGTTGGCGGTGATGCCGTAGTCGGACAGGGTATCGATGATACCGTTTTCCAGAGCGGATACGATGTTGCGAACGGAGGTTTTACGCTTGAAATCATCATGGTCTAGACCACCAGCTGGCCGGGGCCGTGATAGGTGATTTGTCCGCCACGGTCGATTTGGACGACGGGGACGTCGTCGTGCATCAGCAGGTGTTCGCTTGCGCGCCAGCCTTGCGTAAAGACAGGTGTGTTCGACCACCCAAGTTCGTTCGTGTCGGCGGTGCGCCCTGTCGTTGAAGCGTCATGGCTCGAACACGGGCGTAGTCGCATCGGCCGGATGTGTACGGTCATCACAGCACCACTTTCACCATCGGATGGGCGGTCAGGCGCGGTAGATGTTGTCGAGATGTTCTGGCTTCCGACATTTACCGGCATGGTGATGCTTGATGACTGCCGCTCGCTGCTGTCGCGCAGGGTCATGGGCCGTGTTCGGCGTCGGGAGCGTGTTGCTGCACGGTTTGGCACTTTGCGGGAAAGTCGGGGTGCTTTGTCGCCCATCGATTTTAATCGGGAAAGCTGCACGGAAATCTGACGAGGCTTTGTTTGAGCTCATTGCGGGTTCCTGGTTGGCTTTTTCAGACGGCCTGAGATGGAAGGCCGTCTGAAAACATACGGCGCGTATTCTAGCGCAATCGGCGTTTGAAGTCTGCCTTAAATAAGTTTCAGACGGCCTAAATTCAAGCCTTGAAAAATCAGGTCAGCCCATTTTCGCGCCCTTAGATTCGTAAAGGAAGCAAAAACTATGGCTAAAACCCAATTCTCCGATGATTACCGTGCACTGGCTTTATTACCGTTGCGCGATGTGGTGGTATACCCCCATATGGTTCCGCTGCTGTTTTCGGCCGTGCGCAAATCGATTGCCGCACTGGAAAAGGCAATGGAAAACGACGAGCCGGTTTTTGCTCGCGCAAAAATCCGAATGACGAAGAGCCTCAAAGCCGACAGCTCTGCCAAGATGGGGCATGTTGCCAACAGTCTTGCAGGTGTTGAAACTTCCGGACGGCACGGTAAAGGTGCTATGGAAGGCATCCGCCGCGCCCGTGCGCTGACGGTGGAAACGCCGGCGATTATCGCCCATGTGGAAGCAGTTGAAGAAGCTTTCCGGCCGGATCGGGATATGGAGGCGTTGCGCCGCACGTTGTTGAACGAATTCGGACCAGTTTGCCATGCTGAACAAAAAGATTCCGGCGGAAGTGTTGGGCACGATTTCCGGAATTGAGGACAACGGCCGATCTGATCGATACCATGGCGGCACATCGGCAGTTGAAACTGAGTCGCGCCAAGTGGTTTTCGGATAAGGTCGATGTGGCCGAAACGGATGGAATTCCTGCTCGGCCAGCTTGATGCCGAACTCGATATCCCTGCAAGTGGAAAAACGCATCCGCGGCCGCGTGAAGCGGCAAATGGAAAAATCCCAGCGCGAGTATTACTGAACGAGCAGGGTTAAAGCCATCCATAAGGAATTGGGCGAGGAAGACGAACGTGCCGAGCTGGACAAGCTGAAAGCAGATATCAGAAGCTGCAGGCATGAGCAAAGAAGCTGAAGACAAAGCGCTTTGTCGGAATTGAAAAAGCTGAGAATGATGCCGCCGATGTCGGCGGAATCGACAGTGGTGCGCAACTATATCGACACGCTGCTGGAAATTGCCGTGGAAGAAAAAGACCCGCGTGATCAAAGATATTGCCAAAGGCCGATTTGGTGCTGAATGCCGACCATTACGGCTTGGAAAAAGTGAAAGAGCGCATCTGGAATACCTGGCTGTGCAAAAAGCGCAGCGACAAACTCAAACGGGCCCGATTTCTGTGCCCTTTGGTCGTCCCTCCGGTGTCGGTAAACACTCGCTCGGCCATCCCAATTGCCAAAGCGACGGTCGGAAGCATATCCGCATGGCTTGGGCGGCGTAAAGCGATGAAAGCGAAACTGCGGCCACCGCCGCACCTATACGGTTCGATGCTCGGGCAAAAATCATCAGGGCATGATTAAGGCCCGGAGTGAAAAACCCGTTGTTCCTGCTCGATGAAATCGACAAACTCGGCAACGATTTCCGCGGCGATCCTGCCAGCGCGCTGCTGGAAGTCCTCGATCCCGAACAAAACCATTCGTTTGCCGACTCACTTTGTCGAAGTCGACTACGACTTTGAGCGACGTGCTCTTCATCGCCACGTCAAACAGCATGAATATTCCGCCGGCTTTGCTCGACCGCATGGAAATCATCCGTCTGTCTGGCTACACAGAAGATGAAAAAGCTCGTATCGCCATGCAGTATCTGGTTCCCAAGCAAATGGAGCGCAACGGTGTGCGCGAAGGCGAAATACGGATTGAGGAAGACGCCGTGCGCGACATCGTGCGCTATTACACCCGTGAAGCAGGCGTACGGTCTCTCGACAGGGAAATCGCCAAAATTTGCCGCAAAGGCGTAATGGCGGCGCAGCACTGGCGGAAGACGCGCGGAAAACGAAAAGCGCAGAAAGCAAACCAAAGGCCATAGTCGTCAATGCTGAAAATTTGTCTGATTATCTCGGTGTGCGCCATTACGATTTCGGTGTGGCCGAAAGTGAAAACCGGGTCGGACAGGTTACCGGCCTGGCATGGACGGAAGTGGGAGGCGAATTACTCACCATCGAAGCCGTGGCTTTGAAAGGCAAAGGTAATATTGTCCGCACGGCAAACTGGGCGATCGTGATGCTGAATCGATTACCGCCGCATGGAGCGTCGTTCGGTCTCGCGCAGACGGATTAGGGCCTGGCTGCCGATTTTATGAAAAACACGACATCCATATCCATGTTCCTGAAGGTGCAACCCCGAAAGACGGCCCAGCGCGGGCATAGGCATGACTTTGGCCATGGTTTCCGCATTCACCAATATTCCCGTGCGTGCCGACTGTGGCCATGACTGGGGAGATTACGCTGCGGCGAAGTGCTGCCCATCGGCGGTTTGAAGGAAAAACTGCTGGCGAGCTGCGCGGCGGTATCAAACATGTTTTGATACCGCAGGGCAATGTGAAGGACTTTGGAAGAAATCTCCGGCCAATGTGAAGGAAGGTTTGACGATTCATCCGGTGAAATGGATAGACGAAGTTTTGGAACGTTGGGTCGGAATACCGCCCGAAACAGCTGAAAACGCTGATAACGGACAAGTGGGCGGTTCAAAGCCAAAAGTCAAGCGCAAAAGTCGCGTAAACACTGAGTCGGCGGTTGTTGTGTTGCAAAAGGCACGCGGCGGCGGGCAATTGGCCGAAAAAGCCCCTGTTTCATGCGTCTTTTGCCTTGACACGGCAAATTCAGCCTTGTTATAAAGGCGCTCATAGCAATCCGTATTCCAAAGCAGGGTTTGTTTTGAATCCTTTCATTTTTAGACGACAGAAAGGGACTTAACCGTGAACAAGTCTGAATTGATCGAGCAATGGCTCAAGAAGCCGACATTTCTAAAGCTGCTGCCGCCAAAGCATTGGACGGTATGGTACATGCCATTACCGAAGCCCTGAAAAAGGCGATACCGTAACTCTGGTCGGTTTCGGTTCTTCTACGTCGGGCGAGCGTGCTGAGCGTCAAGGCCGCAATCCTAAAACCGGCGAGCTGCCGACCATTGCTGCAGCCAAACGCTGCAAATCTCCGTGCCGGCAAAATCTTGAAAGATGCCCCGTAATTTGAGTTTGAACATTAAAAAGGCCGTCTGAAAAATCTCAGACGGCCTTTATTGCCTATATGATTGATGCGGAGTTTGAGCTGGCTGAGACAGCCGTCCTGCCGTGCCGTAGGCCAAAACTTCAACCGTACCGACCGTCACCGCCTTGCTGCGGTTGATGGATATTGCCTAAAGAGGCTGTTTCAATTTGAAGTTCAACACGGCATTTGCCCCTTTCGCTGCGGCCTGCTCTTTTAGGCGCAGTACGGCTTCGCGCCGTGCGCGGTCGAGCAAGGTTTCGTAGCTGCGGATATTGCCGCCGAAAAATTGCGGAACGCTGCCAGCATACGGCGGAAATAATCGCCGGAAACCACAACCCCGCATAGATCAATTCCCCGCCGCTAAAGTCCTGCGGCGGTTTTACGGCAATCACCGCGATATGCCGCAGCGCAGCTTCCCGCGCCCTCGATATCGGCATAATGCTTTCCGCTCGATGTGGCGGCCGGTGAAATAGGTGATAATCAGCAGCCATACCGGCCGAGCAGGTTCAGCAGCAACAGGATGACGGAGAACCCATCGTTGTCGCTCGACATCGCGCCTCCTATTCCAAAACCACAGCCGTACCGTAGGCAAAGATTTCGGCAGCCCCGCCGCTACGGATGCGGTGGAAAAAGCGCACATTTACCACGGCATTGGCCCCGGCCTGACGCGCCTGTTCGATCATGCGGCAATCGCCTCATCACGGGCTTCGTTTAAAAGCTCGGTGCTGCCCTTCAGTTCGCCGCCAACCAGGTTTTTCGCCGGCCATAAAATCGCGTCCGACGTGTTTGGCGCGCACGGTCGAACCCTGGACCAATCCCAAATGGCGTGACGACGTTGCGGCGGAACGGTTTCAATATTGCTCAGTAACATCATATTTTTCCTTTTCATTACGTTCGGTATTTTCATACGGCTGCTGCAGAAAACCTGCGGTGGTTCCGTTTTGAGATAACGGCTGCGCATCATATCATTTTCGTTAGCGTCCGAACACCCGGCCACCATCCTTGCTTCTTCTTCCGTATAGGCTTCTCCGTTGAGTTTGGTGCTGCTGAGGGCGAATTCCCCGCTCAAATGCTGCTTTGCCACAGATTTCCCGCCAGCCCTGCAAAACGTTCTGGTCGGTTGTTTTGTTTTTCAGACGGCCCTATTGTCCGGCAGCCTCTGTCTTGATTCCATCATTCTATTCCCGTATCCGATGAATGGGTTCCATCATAAACCTGTTTTTCCGACTGTTCCAAATTGTTACCGAAACTTATGAAAATAGTTTTTGACAACATTCCAATAAAAAATAAGCGATATTAAATTTTACACTAGCATGATTGCAATAAGCAAAAACCTGTCGATAGAATACTAGATATGGTATTAAGAATGTATATATACCATCTCAGTGCATTTGAGTTAGGTCGAAGATGTTGAAATTCACAATCGAGCAAATCGTATGGCAGGAAGTGCCGCGAAGTGTCGCTGGCGTTTCTGTTTTCAGCGCTCGCCGCGCCGCGTAAAGGCTGCCACAGCGCCGATGCGTGGAAAGCAGGTATCGGCACGGAATTGACCGAGGATTATGAGAGGTTGTCTGAAACGCCATCGCGGGCCGATTAGCTGCGCGTTGTTTATGGGCGGGAGAATGGCAGCCGAAGCCTTGCAGAAAATGTTGGGCATCGTGACGTCAGGCAGGTTTGAAAGCCCGTTTGTACACCGGTTTGGAGCGTGAGGAGCTGAGGCGGTTTCAGACGGCATCCTGCCTTATCTGACGTATCTGAAAACCGGCTCGCTGGCAGATGGAGCTGGCGGCTTTGGACAGCCCGACCACCAATCAGAAGTTTATCGATTTGCGCACGGGCGAGGTGTTGAACCGCTTGTTTATCAAAGACAAACCTGCGCCCAAAATCATCCTGATTACGACTCAGCCGCAGGCGGTCGCTTTTCAGACGGTCGTGAGGCTTTTATCCAACCCACACAGGAGGAATTAACATGATTCGGCTGCATCCCGAACAGTTAAACGGCAAACTGCACCATGCACGACTACATCAGCGCGCAAAACGCGGCGGACGGTTCGAAATGGACGCCAACGCCAACGTTACCCAGAAGAAACATCGCCACGATGGAAGCGGAAATCATGAAAGACTCTCGTGCAGATTAACCGCGCCCAAGTGTCGCGCAAATCGCCGAAATTTTTCGACCAATCCGTTGTCGACGAATACATCCGCCAGATTGAGGCGCACGAGATCTACGTGCACGACGAAACCAGCCTCAAGCCTTACTGCGTGTCGGTTACGCTGTATCCCTTCCTGCTCGACGGGTTCGAGCAAACTCGGCGGCGAATCGCGCGCGCGCAAGCACCTGGCTTCGTTTCTGCGGTTCGTTTTATCAACTTCGTGCTTTTGCCATCAGCGCGCAGTTTGCCGGCGCGGTGGCGACGGTCGAATTTCTGACCTATTTCTGACTACTTCGCCCGCAAAAGACTATGGCGACGATTATTTGCGAAACGCATGCAAAGACATCGCCAACCACTACTGCAGCAGGTGGTGTATCAGCATCAACCAGCCCTGCCGCCGCGCGCGGCTATCAGAGCGTATTTTGGAACATTTCCGTTTACGATCAATCACTATTTCGACGCGATGTTCGGCGATTTCTGTCTTCCCCGATTTCAGCAAACCCGGTGTGGGCGAGCGTCGCGAAGCTGCAAAACTTCTTCCTCAAATGGTTCAATCAGGAACGCACCAAAGCCGCTTTTGACCTTCCCGTCGTCACCGCTGCGATGCTGACCGACGGCGGCAAACTGCAAAGATACCGTGTTCGCCGACGAAATGGCGAAAGAGTTGGCGGAAGGCACCTTCTTCGTCTATCTTTCCGACAACCCCGACTCGTTGGCTTCCTGCTGCCGCCTGCGCAACGCCATCGAAGACCGCACCTTCAGCTACACCTCGGCGCGGGCGGCGGCGACCGGTTCCATCAACGTCATCACCATCAACATGAACCGCTGGAACAAGACGGCGCGACCTGCCACCGAAGTCGGGCAAAAATCCACAAATACCAATACGCCTACCGCAAACTGATGGAAGAATACCAAGCCGCCGGAATGCTGCCCGTTTACGATGCCGGCTTCATCACGCTGGACAAACAGTTCCTCACCATCGGCATCAACGGCATGGCGGAAGCGGCCGAATCGCAGGCATCACAGTCGGCTACAACGACGACTACATCAACTCTGTCCAAGGCCGTCTGAAAAACCATATTTCGAAGCCAACCAGCGGCGCCAGCAAGCACTACGGCGTGCGTTCAACACTCGAGTCGTGTCCGCCGAAAAACCTCGGCGTGAAAAACGCCGAATGGGACAAAGCCGACGGCTACAAAGTCAGCCGCGAGACTGCTACAACTCCTACTTCTACGTCGTCGAAGACGACCAGCGAACCAACGCGCTCGACAAATTCCTGCTGCACGGACACAGAACTGGTCGGACTGGCTCGACGGCGGCTCCGCGCTGCACCTGAACCTCGACGAAGCTCCCAGCCGGAATCGCTACCGCTCGCTCTGGACATCGCGGCGCAAACCGGCTGCAACTACTTCTGCTGAACGTCGCGCATCACCATCTGCAACGAATGCGACACATCGACAAACGCACCCTGCACGCCTGTTCCGCCTGCGGCTCGCGCAACATCGACTACGGCACCCGTGTCATCGGCTATCTGAAACGCGTATCCGCATTCAGTAGCGGTCGTCGCAAAGAACACGCGCTACGGCATTACTCATCGTAAAGCGGCTTGAAGCTGAACGGTTAAAAAGACAGTTGCAAAAAGGTGGAGATGGGCTGTCCGGGATGATCAGGGCAGCCTCAGTTTATTGTAAACAGCGCAAAGAAAGCCTATCCGCACGATCGAGCGGCAGGGGAACGGAATACGGCATTCTGCAAAATTCCAACAACATCAGTGTGAGAAAGGGAGCGGGTAGGGCGGTTTGATCTTATCTTCCTGATTGGCAGTGCTGGCTATCATCCGATCTTTTACCGTCGGATTACATCCGGTCGGGTTTTCCATTGCCAGCAGGGTAAAATATATGAGACACAAACGCCAGCGCCATGATCATCCGTTTGGTGCGGGAGCGCAGTTTTATGCCGGTAGAGGCTTAGCCTCCGAGTGGATGTTACGCCGCAAACCATACGCCGCGACATCGGCGAACTGTGCGCAGACGGCCTGCTGCAACGCTATCACGGCGGGGGCGACTTTTGGGTGATGCCGCGCTGAACGACACCTACCTGCTGCACGGCAGCAGAATGAAAAGCCCATATCGCTGATTTGATTGCGGCAGAAATTCGCGACGGCTCCAGCCTGTTTTGATGAGCATCGGGGCAACTATAGAAGCTGTGGCGGCGGCTGATTAAAAATCACCGCAACCTGCGCATCATCACCAACAACATCCATGTGGCCGCCTTGGCATCTGGCCGCAGCGACTACACCGTCATCATCACATCGGGCGTGGTCCGTGCCGGTGGACGGCGGTACGTACGGGCGTGGCGACGGTGGATTTCATCAATCAGTTTAAAGCCGATTATGCCATTCTCGGTCTCGTCGTCCATCGAAGCCGACGGCTCGCTGCTGGATTTTGATTTTAAAGAAGTCAGCGTGATGCGAGGCCATGATGCAGAACGCACGGACACGTTATCTCTCGGTCGAACACAGATCAAACCGTACTGTACCGCCTGGTGCGCGTGGCCGCCACTCACGGAGTTTGACACAGGTGTTTTCGACAGCTGCCCGCCGCTGTGAAAAACAATTGCAGGACGGCGGCATTCCCTTTTATTCCGCAGAAAGATGAGGCCGTCTGAAATGAAAGAAAAACTATTGTCGGTTTTGCTGATCGCCGCAGCGGCGCTGCCTGTATGCTTTTTCGACGGACAAGGGGCGGGCGGGCACCGCTTTAATCACCTGCCTCCCCGACACTAACCCGCATCTTCCATCCAGGCTTCATCCCTCAGGCGGCGACAGCCGCCTTTGCACGACGGCCTTCGAAAGGGCGCAAAGCGATTTTCAAATCGAAGGACGGGGCGTGGTGGCAAGGTTTTACCGGACGACAATAAAAGGTTCTGCGGGCACCAGCGGTTTATCCTGCGCTTAAACAGCGGGCGGACTCGTTTTTGGTCGCGCACAATATCGACTTGGCTCCCCGAAAATCAAAGGACTGAAAAAGGCGACGAGGTTGCTTTTACGGCGAATACGAATGGAGCGGGCAGGGCGGCGTCATCCATTGGACCCGCGACCCTCAGGGCAGACGACCCCGACGGCTGGTTGAAGCATGAAGGAGGTTTTACCGTTAATCGCCCAACGGCGGATATGCGGAAGGCCGTCTGAAAACTGCAATCAAGGGCGGTGGTTTTCAGACGGCCTTTCATATGACCGATAGGCATAGTGGGTTAAATTTAAATCAGGACAAGGCGACGAAGCCGCAGACAGTACAGATAGTATGGCAGCAGGCGAGGCAACGCCGTACTGGTTTAAATTTAATCCACTATAAAACTCGGCACTGAGACGGAGAAATGCAGCCGAACAAGTAAACCTTTATGGCGTGTCCGCTTCAGACGGCCTCTGCAAAGCGCAGAGGGCTTCGCGGTTGGATGGGGAGAATGCCTGTTCTGCCGCCTCCCGCCGCCGGCAGCTCAGCGGTATGCCGTATGTTCCGACAATGTCAGCGGGCTTTCGCGCGGGATGCGGGCGGAAAAAGATGTTCCGTGTTATGCGTTACACCGTCGGCATAGCGGTGCCGCCAGTGCGGGTAGATTTCGTAAACCGTGCTGTAGTGCCAATCGTGTAAATCGTCCGGCGGAGGCGGATACCGGTTTCTTCCGCCACTTCGCGCAAGGCGGCCCGGGCGGTGTTTTCGCCCGTCCAAACTGCCGGTAACCGATTGCCAGAAGCCGGGCGGTCGGCACGTTCGAGCAGCAGGGCACAGCCGCAGCCGTCGTCGAAACACCCAATACCGAAACAGGCCGTTTCGGCGTTTTCTTCTTTTTCAGACGGCATCTTGTCCGCCTTCCTCGCCATAGGCTCGTGCGAACGGGTATCGGCGAGCAGCCTGTTTCTGCTGCGGCGGAAAGTTTTGCCTGATCGGGCGGTATCGGAGCTTCGTTCAGAATCCGTGCTTCGCGCTGAGGAGAAGGGAAGGAGATGCCTTCTTCGTTAAAACGCCGCCAGATTTCGAGCAGGATGGCGGAAAAAGGCCGAGAAAACCGTTTTTCGGGATCTCACCCAGCCCAGCCGCAAATCGATACCGTCCGAACCGAAGCCGATTAAATGAGGCTTTCGGCGGATTTTTCGCCCGTATCGATACGCTCCCTGGCGCGAAGCCGCTAATCATAATCTCCATGGCGCGCAATGTCCGAATCTGACGAAACCTCGATGTTGAGGTTTTGATGCAGGGCTTTGACGGTATAGGATTCGTTAATCACCATATCGCGATGAGAGGTTTCGTTCGGAATCAGTGCCTCAGTTCCCGCGGGGCTGCGGAGAACAACGAAGCGGGAAGTGATTTTGAGTGACATAGCCTGTGAAGTTATTGACAATGTCAACCGGTCGCCGCGGATGGAGCGGTCGCCCAAAAATCAAAAAGCCCGATATGTAGTGCTGGCGACTTTCTGCAGGCCGGAAACCGATACCGACACCGAGCGCGCCGCCGAATACCGACAATACGGTCAAATCGATTCCCACCAGCGGCAGGAGCGATTAACACCGATAAAACGACCAGCACGACGCGCACGATGTTCGACAGCATAATGCGCAAACTCAAAATCGAGCCGGGTATTCGCGTATGCAGCCGGTTTTGCACGAATCACTGGCCACATGGCGAAAATCAGGATGATGCTATCCACAAAGTACCGTGCTGATGCTCCACAAACTGAGCTTTGACGGGCCGACGGAGAAGGTTAAAAGATTTCATCCAGTTGATGATGATGTCGTCGATGCCCGAAATCACAGCAGGAAAAATACCCACAATACCGCCGACAAAGTACGTTCCAAGCGTCATCTCACGGCTTTTGCCGGCAAGGCGGCATGAAATACGGCCAGTAATCCGATTGAAATCATCCAGTTGGCGTACAGCAGCAGCGAGGCGGAGCCATACGGAGGAAACCGGTGAGTTCCATGCCGACAACGCAATAATGGCGGGAAAACCACATCAGCACAGGCCAAAGAATCCGTTTCGCCGGATGTGCTTGAGCAGACCGAGGTAGGCGGGCGTTTTCCACGTGTAGCGTTTCAACAGCCACTCAGACAGCCACCATGGCTACGGTCAGGGCAACGATGCCGCCTCGACTGCCGGAAGTTTGTCTGAAAACTGCGTCCCAGCAGGGCGGAAGTGAATTCGGAAGGGCGAACAGCTGACTGATCAGCCCAATGCTCGGAAAGGGCGGCAATTTTGGGAAGGATGGGGTGTGTGTGCGGAAACATTATCATTTACAGTGTGACGGACAGGGAACAAATTATAAGGCAACCAGTCCCATGACCGATTTGTGAAATAATGCCGCTTGTCCAAACATGGAAATCAATATGTCTCAGCAATCGAAATCATTTGAGAGAAATCCTCGGTGCTTATGCCGAAGACGGCAGCGCGATGCGCTGCGGGTCGAAATTCGCTTATCTGCAGCGGCTGCTTGTACCGGCCCCGATGAAATAGCGGACGATGCCGATGCCGTCATTGATGCCGTAATCGGTGATGCCGCCATCGATGCGGTGCAACGCGAACGCATCAAAAGAAACCGTCTACAGTGGGCGGAGGAATTAAGGCGAATTTGAAAGACAAACAGCTCCCAGAATTGCCGTTGTATGAAGATGAAAACGGCGAACCCGGACTATTTTTCCCTGGTGCAACGCCTATCTTTATGCGTTGGACAATACGCCGACAGATTGGTTTGCCGCAAGTGACGACGAGGAATTCGAAGATCTGTTTATGCGATCGCTGGCTTTTGGCGGCATTGCGATGAGGACGATATTTTTGTCCAATCTGAGTCGGCAGGAAATCAACGGATTGCGAAAACGAAGTCCCTTACGCCGTACGCGATATTTTTGTCTATTGGCAGGCGGTCATCAACAAACCGCAAACCATCCGCCGAGAAGGTGAAAAATCATCGCAACGACCCTTGCCCTTGCGAGAGCGGTAAAATACAAGGCTTGCTGCGGTAGAGTGAATGGAAGCGGATTCTTAAAGCGGCGCGGCCAACCCGGCTATGCCCGCCATATTTTTGTTGATAAAACTGCACCTTTCGGCCTGGGATAACTCCGGCCTCAAGGTGCAGTTTGTTGTTTTCGATAGACGGCCTGTCTCTTTTACAGTATCTGGAATACGTTCTTAGAAGCGGTAATTTACGCCCAAGCGAAAATCTCGCAGTTTTCCGCAGGAAGAACCGTTAATTGAGCTGCTCCGTTGGCTGTGCGGTTTTATAGAGTTTGTTGCCGACGTTATTGACGGATAAGTTGATGTTCAAATCATCTTGCCCGTCGGTTTCCAGTTGGCGTAAATATCGTTTACGCGTAACCAGGGCGGTTGACATTGCTGCCGCCGGATCCGCGTTGGTCAGTGTTGGTGTCGCAGCGAACGTTGCACGTGGCGTCCGCGCCAGCCGAGTTCGAGATTCGGGTTGTCAAACCGATAGGAGAGGCCGGCGGTCCAAGTCCCGCCCATTGGAATAGCCGTAACGATAGAGTCGAAAGCTTGCGCCATCCATTTCGGTTTGTATACATGACACCGACCCGTCGCCGTCAGCCGGACATACTGTAAGCGGTGCTTGCTTCGAACCGCTGTTTTCAATTTGCCTGCGTTATAGTAAATGCCGTTGCGAACAGCCTTGAATATCTTTTGATTTCTTGGTTTGAAATATGAGGCATTGACAGACAAGGCCCTGATTCAGATTGTATTTGATGCCGACTTCCGCATTGCGGGATTTTCGGCTTTTCAGGTTATCAACAGCACAGCGGACGCTTCCTCCCGACAAAGCAACTTCGGTCAGGCGCGGGCTTCGGGTGGCATAGTTCAAACTGGCATTGACGGATAATTCAGGTGTGATGTCGTAAAATCGCACCGATGCGAATTGATATTACTGCCGGTGATTTTGCGGCAGTCTGAAAAAGTGACGCCGAAATGGTCGTAGCGCAGGCCGGTAGTCAGCGTTACGGGCTCTATCCCAAATACGCTTCCAAATAAAAGTCCGGTATCGGTTTTTCTCGTTGCTCGCCCGTTGCCCAATTCTTTCAGGATGGCTTTTTGATGCCGCGAGTTAAAGGCCGTATTTCAAAAGTATGCTTTGTCGAACAGGCGGCTGTCAGAGATTCACGTTTGCCCCTGTCGTGCGGGTTTTGCATCCAGATTCATATTGAGTGTCCGATGCTTTCGTCCGCGTTACATTCTTCAAATAAACGTTGGCCTTGGCTTTTGATGAATCCCATATCAGCACCACGATATTCAAGATTGGTGGTGTTGGGGTCAGCGTGCGGTAGCAGGGGCATTGTTGTCCGTGCTGGTTGCAGGTTCCATCCGGGCGGTAGATGATGAAGGTTCCACGGCCACGCGTTTGCATGATTGGGAAAAATCAAAATTCTTACGCAAAGCCCGTGTACCGTAGGTTTCTCCCGCTGATGGCTCAAAATCAAACGGTGGTTTTCATTAAAGTTATAACTGATTTTCCTATGAGCCCGCTGACCGAGAGTGCGCTGTTATGCACGGTTTCGCTGCCATCAGACCTTTATAGCCTTTTGCCCGGCTTATAGTCCCGTTTATTGACCCAATTGGCGGCAAATAAGGCATCAAAACCGCCGGCTTGTCCGTAAACCAAGAATCCTGACGTGTCCTTTATTGCTTTGAAACCCCTGCATTCAGTTTGAAACCGATATTTTGCCCCTCACGCAGCGATCTGGCATCTACCGTCTCCGCCACGGTGCCCGCTGGTACCGATGCGCCGACGCCGAGACCGGTGCCTTTTGACGCCGATTACTAGACCAATGCCGGGTCAAACAAGAATCTGCCGTTATGGTGGAACAATTGGGTATCCGAATATATTATCTGCTTTAACGTCAATCTGATCCTCATGCCTCGGATGGTCATCCATTGCTGAAGTGCCGTTCCCCCGCCGAAACTGACTGACGGTTCGTTGAATAAAAACGTCTTTCATGTCGGTGGCCGTGGTTCGTCAATTTTTGTGTGACGGATACGGTGAGTAGATAAATCAGAGCTTTTGACGGTAACGCTGGGTAATGACATCGCGTTTTCCGTTGTGGATTCGACATTGTTTGCATGGGCGAAACTGCTTAATGCCAAAAGGTTATAAGGCTGAGGGAGAATTGGGGGAGGCAATTTTCATAGACATTGTGATGATTCCTCGATGGTTGCAAATAAAAGTTATTGCATAATATGCCCTATTCATTATAAATGATATTTGTTATTTATTGTGTTTGTGTGAATAATAATAGCTCATTCAGGCTGAATACGAATGTTGGAATAAATACTGGGTAGGCTGTTAAAACGGCGAAAAAGTGTCCATCATAAAGGCGAGAGGGAAGAAATGTAGTTGATTGAGTAGAAGTATATGTTTTAAATAAACGAAATTTTTGAAAATGCTTTTATCCTTGTCGTCGGAAGCAAGCCGTTATGTCTCTGCTTACACTCATCAAACACATATGTGCGAAACGTCGATGAAAAATAAGGCCGTCTGAATTTCTTAGACGGCCTGGAGTTTAGAGTGTTGCTTGTTGATTCTGCGGTTGCCAAAGTGCGGCTTTGATGAGGCGGTGAACAACAGGGTGGCCTTTTGCGCGGGTTGGAAGTGAGACTCGAGGGTGGAACTGGCAGGCGAAGAACCCAGAGTGGTTCGGCAGTTCGATGGACTAGCAGCGTTCGCGTCCGGCAGATACGCCGCCGATGAGCAAGCCCGCCTTCTCAGCGCGGAACATAGTTACTTTGCTGACTTCGTAGCGGTGGCGGTGGCGCTCGCGAATCATGTTCGCTGCCGTAGATTTTTGGCGGCGAGGCTGCCTGCTTTCAATTCGACCTCTTGCGCGCCCAAACGCATGGTGCCGCCCAAATCGGCGGATTCGTCGCGGGTTTCGGCCGCTGCCGTCGGCGGTTTGCCATTCGTCAATCGGGCGACGACCGATTCGGCGTTTGAGGTCGAACTCGGTGGAGTTGCGCTTTCGACCTGCGACGTCGCGGGCGTGTTCGATGAGGGCGATCTCACGCCTACCAGGCAGATGCCGAGATAGCACGTTGTTTTCACGGGCATAGCGGGCACGATGCGATTTTTGTCCCTTCCACGCCGCGCACGCCGAACCGCCGGGAACGAGATGGCGTCGATGTCTTTCGAGACGGCGCATACGCGTCTTGTTTTCTCGATATTTTCACTGTCGATGATAGGTGATCTGTACGTCGGTTTCGGTGTGGATGCCCGCGTGTCTCAAAGGCTTCGATCAGCGATTTGTAGGATTCGGTCAAATCGACGTATTTGCCGACCATGGCGATTTTGACGGTGTGTTTCGGATTTTTGATGGCATGGACGATTTTTCCGCAGGTCCGATCCGCCTGCTGCACGTTAGCTGCAGCTGCTCGGTAATGATGTTGTCGATGCCTTGGTCATGCGGCATTCGGGGCATTACGTAGATGCTGTCCACGTCGTAGCTGCCCACAATCGCGCGCTCTTCCACGTTGCAGAACAGGGCGATTTTTGCGGCGTTCGTCTGCCGGCATGGTTTCCTGTCCATGCGGCAAATCAGGATGTCGGGCTTTGCAAACCGATGCTCAACATTTCTTTAACGTACGTGGGTCTGGCTTGGTTTTTGATTTCGCCGGCGGCGGCGATGTAGGGACGTAAGCTCAAGTGGGCAAAACAAGGTGTTGTTGCGTCCCAACTGGCTGCGCATCTGACGGATGGCCTCAAAAACGGCGAGCGATTCAATGTCGCCGACCGTACCGCCGATTTCGACGATGGCGACATCGTAACCCGCCGCGCCTTCGTGGATGCGGCGTTTGATTTCGTCGGTGATGTGCGGGATGACGAACCGTGCCGCCGAGGTAGTCGCCGCGGCGTTCTTTGGCGATGACGTTTTTCGTACACCTGCCCCGTACTGAAGCTGTTGCGGCGGGTCGTGGTGGCGTTGATGAAACGTTCGTAGTGTCCCAAGTCGAGTCAGTTTCCGCGCCGTCGTCGGTGACGAACACTGCGCGTGCTGAAACGGACTCATGGTGCCGAGGGTCGACGTTGATATAGAGGTCGAGCTTGAGCGACGGTCACGTTCAAACCGCGCGATTCTGAGGATGGCGGCAATAGAAGCGGCGGCGATGCCCTTTTTCCGGTGAAGATACGACGCCGCCGATGCGCGAAAATGAAATTTAGTCATGATGCTGTACCGGTGTTGGATGCGCGAGTTTCTAACCAGTCCGATGAGCCTGCGCAATGCGGAGGCCGTCTGAAAACCGGGTGGGGCATTCAGACGGCCTTGTTTTTACACTACGCTATTTCTTTTTCTTTTGCGGCGGCAAAGTCGTGTGCAAGTGCGTTGGCTACTTCCGCCGCCATGCCGATGCTTTCGCCCAGGTCGGGTGCGGATGGATGGTTTTGACCGATGTCTTCGCATCGCAGCCCATCTCGATCGCCAGAACAGATTTCGCCGATCATGTCGCCTGCGTGCGTGCCGACGATACCGCCGCCGATAATCAGGCCGCTTTTCCGCGTCGAAAAATCAGCTTGGTGAAGCCTTCGTCGCGAGCCGTTGGCAATGGCGCGGCCGCTGGCAGCCCACGGAACACGGCTTTGGTGATTTTGATGCCGTCGCGTTTGGCGATTTCTTCGGTAACGCCCACCCAAAGCCACTTCGGGGTCGGTATAGGCCACGCCCGGAATCACGCGCGCGTCAAAAGTAAGCTTTGTGGCCGGCGCAGTTTTCAGCTGCCACATGGCCTTCGTGCACGGCTTTGTGCGCCAGCATGGTTGGCCGACCACGTCGCCGATGGCGTAGATGTGCGGCACGTTGGTGCGCATTTGTTTATCCACTTCGATGAAGCCGCGTTCGGTAACGGCTCACGCCGGCTTTTTCGGCGGAACAGAGTTTGCCGTTCGGCGCGCGGTCGGCAGCCACCAGCACCAAGTCGTAGCGTTGCGGCTCTTTCGGTGCTTTTTCGCCTTCAAAGGTTACGTAGATGCCGTCTGGGTTTTGGCTTCTACGGCCACGGTTTTGGTGTTGGTCATGATGTTGTCGAAGCGGTGGGCGTTCATTTTCTCCCACACTTTCACCAAGTCGCGGTCTGCGCACCCTGCATCAGGCCGTCCATCATTTCCACCACGTCCAGGCGTGCGCCCAGTGTGCTGTACACGGTGCCCATTTCCAGGCCGATGATGCCGCCGCCGATGACCAGCATTTTTCCGGCAGTTTGCCGCCGTTTTGACGTAACTCCAGCGCGCCGGTGCTGTCTACAATGCGTGGGTCTTCAGGAATGAAGGGCAGTTTCACCACGCGGCTGCCCACGGCGATGATACAGTTTTTGAAGGCAACGGTTTTTCGCGCCGGTTTCTTTGGCTTGCTCGTATTGGGCGGATTCGGTGAGCGACACTTTCGATGTGGTTTGCGCCCACGAATTGGCCGTTACCTTGGATGATGTCCACTTTGCGGGCTTTGGCCATGCCTGCCAGGCCGCCGGTGAGTTTGGCGATGACTTTTTCTTTGTAGCCGCGCAGTTCGTCCACATTGATTTCGGGTTCGCCGAACTTGATGCCGTTTTTCACCAAGTGTTTCACTTCGTCAATCACGGCGGCGTTGTGCAGCAGGGCTTTAGACGGGATACAGCCCACGTTCAGGCACACACCGCCCAAGGTGCTGTATTGCTCGATGATGGCGGTTTTCAAGCCTTCGTCAGCTGCGGCAAAATGCGGCGGAATAACCGCCGGGCCGCCGCCCAATACCACCACGTCGTATTCGGCATCAGCAGAACCGGCAAATTGTGCGGCCTGCGGTGCGGGCGCAGCGAGCTGAGGGCTTCTTGGGCTGGGGCGGGCGCTGCTGCGGCTTTCGGCGCTTCGGCGGCGGCAGACGCACCGGCGGCTTCGATGACGGCAATCACGCCGCCTTCGGAAATTTTGTCGCCCACTTTCACTTTCGCTTCTTTCACCACGCCTGCGGCTTCGGCAGGAACGTCCATAGTGGCTTTGTCGGTTTCCAGTGTAATCAGCGTGTCGTCGACGGCGATGGTATCGCCCTGCTTTGATTTCTACGGCGATGATGTCCACGTTTTCGTGCCCGCCGATGTCGGGTGCCTTTCAATTCGATCAAACTCATTTTCAAACCTTTCGCGGGCAGGCCGGTGTTTTCAGACGGCCTGCTCATTCGACATTAAAAACTGGTTATGAAAGGCAGATAATCCCACACGATGCCCGGCGCGTTGGCGATGGCCACCGGCAGGTCCGCGCGGTTTTGAATAATCCGCAAGCTACCCACAACGTACGGTTTATCGCCGCAGCCAAGGTTGCCATGGCGGCCTTTGTGTCCGGCCAGATTGGCCTGAATCTGCGGGATGTAGGGCCACATACATACACGGCAGTGATGGTGGCGACAGCAGATAAGATGCGGATTTGTTTTTCGTTCATTGATATTCCAGTTTTAAAAAGGGAGCTAGTCTGAGCCGCCGGATTCCGCGTTTTCAGACGGCCTATATCAGAACCGTCCGAAACGCTTACGGCGTGATGCGGCGGAAATCTTTCAACAGTTGGCCAGGAACACGGTGAAAGCGCATACCTGCCGTACGCCGTCGATGACGCGGTGGTCGAACGACAGCGACAGCGGGCACATCAGGCGCGGCAGAACTCTTTGCCGTTCCAAACCGGTTTGATTTGCGGTTGCACACGCCCAAAATGGCCACTTCAGGAGCATTACAATCGGCGTAAAAGCCGGTGCCGCCGATGCCGCAAACTGGAAGTGGTAAAGCACGCGCCTGCATTTCCTGCGGTTTGAGTTTGTACCCTTCGCGAACTTTTTGCTCAACTCGGTCAATTCTTGGCTGATTTCCTTCAGGCCTTTTTGTCTACATCTTTAATGACCGGTACGACCAGCCGTTCGGCGTGTCGGCGGCAAAACCGATGTGGAAGTAATTTTTCAATACCAGGTTATCGCCGTCCAAAGACGAATTGAACTCGGGGAACTGTTTCAGCGCGCTGACGGAAGCCTTGATGATAAAGGCCAACGGCGACAGTTCCACGCCTTCGCGTTCCCATTCCTTGTTCAACTGTTTGCGGAATTCTTCCAAATCGGTCTGTCCGCTTCTTCGTTTATGGTAACGTGCGAATCATCACCCGGTTGCGCGACAGGTTTTGGCCAGAAATTTTCTTGATTCGGCTCAACTCTTTCACTTCCACTTCGCCGAACTTGGCAAAGTCCACCTTCGGCCACGGCAGCAAATCCAAACCGCCGCCCAAAAGACGTACCGGCTGCTCGCGGGCGCATCTTGCCCGCACCGCCCCGCAATGCGGCTTTGACGAAAAGCTTTGATGTCGTCGCCGACAATGCGGCCTTTCAGGCCCGTGCCTTTACCACCCAAACTCCACACCCAATTCGCGCGCCAGTTTGCGGGCGGAGAGGGGCCGGCATGGGCTTGGCAAATGCCGCTTCGTTTACCGGCGTGCTGCCGAATGCTGCCACGGGGGGCGGCAGGCGAGCGCAGGCGCGGTGAAAACAGGTGCTGCCGCGAGGGCGGGGCGGCAGCCGCTTTCGGGGCATTGCAGGGGCGGGGCGGGGGCAGGCGCAGCAGAACCGGCGGTTTCCACTTCGATAATCAGCGCACCTTCGGATACTTTGTCGCCCACTTTCACCAGCACGGCTTTAACTACGCCGGCAGCGGTACAGGGGACGTCCATGGTCCTATGTCGGTTTCCAGCGTAATCAGCGTGTCGTCCACGGCAACGGTATCACCCGACTTTGACTTCGACGGCGATGATGTCCACGTTTTTCATGGCCGCCGATGTCGGGAACGGCGACGGTTTCCCTCCGCCCGAAGCGGCGAGGTGCGGCAGCGGCGCAGGAGCCGCGGTGGCGGCAGGGCTTCGGCAACAGGTGCGGCGGGCGCATCGGCTGCGACTGCGGCTTTCCACCAACGAGGATAACGCCGCCTTCGGACACTTTTGTCGCCTCGCTGACTTTGACTTCCATAACCACGCCGGCCACATCGCGGGCACGTCCATGGTGGCTTTGTCGGTTTTCCAGCGTAATCAGGGTGTCGTCCACGGCAATGAGTGTCGCCGGCTTTTGACTTCTACGGCGATGATGTCCATTTTCATGACCGCCGATATCGGGTGCTGATTTCTACGATGCTCATTGAGCCTTCCTTTTGTATCTTGTGAGTGCCGTCGAAATGACAGCCTTTTCAGACGGCCTGATTGATCTTTTTCAGACGGCCTTCAATCCGCTGTCAGGCCGTCTGAAAGCACTTAACGTTTCCAGCTTGGCGCGGTATCGGTTTTAACACCGATGTTCTCAATCGCCTGCTGAACGTTTTCGCTTACGATTTTGCCCTGGTCGGCCAAGGCGCTGAGCGCGGTAACCGCGATATTGTGGCAGATCACTTCGAAGAACGAGCGCAGGGTTGGCGCGGCTGTCGAGACGAGAAAGCCGTCCGTACCCAACACATGATAATCATTGGGGATATACGCACGGATGCGGTCGGCGAAAGCTGCGGATATAATCCGTGGCGGCGACCACCGGGCCTTCGTGGCCTTGCGGTTGGCTGGTAACGAACGGCAGTTTGTTCTCTTCCAGCGGGTGCAGGCGGTTGTAGCGTTCCACTTCGATGGCGTCTTGGTGCAGCAGGTTGAAGGGACAGGCGGGACCAAACGTCCGCATCACGCCGAAATCCTGTTTCCAGCAGGTCGGCGGCGGCCAGCACTTCTTGGAAATCGACGCGAACCCATCAGCTGAACCTTCTTGCCGTCGTTTTCACCGGCTTTGAAGAGATACATACCTTTCAGGATTTCTTCTTCGATGCCTTCAGCGTTGCGGCAGGGGCGGGATGGGTGTAGTTCTCGTTCATCAGTGTGATGTAGAAGAGCACGTCTTCGTGTGTCCACATCATCCGTTGCAGGCCGCTGTGAACAATCACCGCCACGCTGTGAGAGAAAGTTGGGTCGTATGGGACGCAGTTCGGAATCAGGTCGGCCTGAATCTGGCTGTGGCCGTCTTCGTGCTGCAAACCTTCGCCGTTCGGCGTCGTCCGGCTCAGCTGTGCCGCCTAGCAGGAAGCCGCCGCATGCGCATATCGCCTGCCGCCCAGGCCAAAATCCGCCGACACGCTGGAAGCCGAACAGAATAATAAATGGGGAACGGAATCATGGCGAAACGGTTTGTTCGCATAACTGGTCGAAGCCGCAATCCAGTCGGCCATCGCACCCGGTTCGTTGATGCCTTCTGCAAAATCTGACCGTCTACCGATTCCTTATAGAACATCAGCTGGTCTTTATCCTGCGGCGTGTACTGCTGGCCTTTCGGATTCCAGATGCCGTATTGGCGGAACATGCCTTCCATACCGACGGTACGGCTTTCGTCAGGTACAATCGGTACGATACGTTTGCCGATTTGCTTGTCTTTCAACAGAGTGGCCAACACGCGGACAGCTGCTATTGCAGTTTGAAAATTCGCGGTCGCCGCACTGGATCGCAACTGTGCGTCGAAATCGGCCAAAGCAGGGAATCGGCAATGCTTCGTTGTTCGGGTTGCGCTGCGGCAGATAACCGCCCAAGGCGTTGCGGCGTTCGCGCAGATACTTCATCTCTTCGCTGTCTTCGGCGAAACGGATATAGGGCAGGTCGCCGCTCTCGATTTGCTCGTCGGTAACCTTGATGCCGAAGCGGTCGCGGAACTGCTTCAGCGAAGCCTTGTCCATTTTCGCCTGGTGGGCGACGTTTTGCGCTTCGCCGGACTGACCCATGCCGTAACCTTTAATGGTTTTGGCCAGAATCACGGTCGGGCGGCCGTCCGCGTTATTCACCGCTTCATAATAAGCCGCATATACTTTGTGCGGGTCGTGGCCGCCGCGGTTCAATGCCCAGATTTCGTCATCGGACATATTGGCCACCAAAGGCTTCAACTCAGGGCGCGTGTTGAAGAAATGTTTCACGGACATATGCACCGTCTTTTGGATTTATAAGTCTGGTAGTCGCCGTCCAGACATTCGTTCATGCGTTTTTCAGTGCGTTGTTGGTGTCGCGTGCCAGCAGTGCGTCCCAACGGCTACCCCAAATCACTTTCAATACATTCCAGCCGGCACCGCGGAAGTTACCTTCCAATTCCTGAATAATTTTGCCGTTGCCGCGAACCGGGCCGTCAAACGTTGCAGGTTACAGTTGATGACGAAAATCAGGTTATCAAACCTTCGCGTGCCGCCAATGCGATTGCGCCTTGGCTTTCGGCTCGTCCATTTTCACCGTCGCCGCAGAATACCCAAACCTTGCGGCCTTTAGTTTTACTCAAACCGCGTGAGTCCAGATATTTTCAGGAAGCGCGCCTGATAAATCGCCATCAGCAGGCCCAAAGCCCATCGATACGGTCAGGGAACTGCCAGAGTCGGGCGGCAGGTGCGGGTGAGGTAAGATGGCAGGCCGTTACCGCCGACTTCTGACGGAAATTATCCGAATTGTTCGTCTGTCAGACGGCCTTCTACATCAAAGCACGACATAGATGCCGGGAGCAGGGAGTGGCCTTGTACGAATGCAAATCTCCTTCTTCGCCTTCGCCTTTGGCACGCCAGAGTGGTTGAAAGCCGACATCATACAAAGTGGCAGCAGATTGGAAGGAGCGATATGGCCGCCCAGTTCAAATCTTTTTTTGCCCGCGCGCAGTACCATGGCAGCCGCATTCCAGCGGATGATGGAGCGGATGCGGTGTTCAGCTCGTGATTGCCGGGCGATTTCTGCTCTTTGCCTACCGGAATCGTATTCAAATAGGCGGTAGTCGCGTCAAACGGCATGTGGATGCCGCGGCGGCGGTGTATTTCACCAGATTTTTCCAGCAGGAAAGTGCGCGCGCTCAGTGCCTTCGTTTTTCCAGCACGGAGCTTAAGGCATCTAACCATTCCTGAGTTTCAATTGGATCGATGTCGTTAATTTGGTTTGGACATGGATAATCCCTTCAGTGGAGAGTTACGGAACACGGCACAACGCCGCGATGTTGAGTTGCGGACATGGAGGCCGTCTGAAATTTTCCTAACAGTGAAAACGGACGGATAGGGGGTTAATTGAGTAATATGTACAGCTTTCAAAAGCATGTTAAACAAAGTTTTTGAAACGGTTTGTAAAAAGCGTTTTTAGCGACACATTTTCGCGCCGAAATGCTATCAGTTATCGGCAGGGCTTGCAAACCGTCATGGGCCATGTTGTGCGGAATCAAAAAGTATACCGCAGCAAAGAGGTGTTTTTCTTTTCAAACTTCGATGGCTGAAATACGGTCCGGTTGTTGTTCGATAAAAGGAATAAATAAATCAAAAGAAGAATTTACCGCCGATGCGGTAAGATGCTCAGACGGCCTTTTAAGGTTAGTAAAGGGTCAGTCTGCCGACTCATCCGTTTTCCGCTGCCGCTTGAGCAGGATGGGGACTGCGCCGTCATTATTTTTATGCGGTTCGGCGTATGCCAAAGACGTCGGGATGCATCATCAGCCAACGGCGACCAGGTTTTTCAACTTTGGCTGATACCCGGAGGAACCCAATCCGCTGCCATGGATAATTTCCCCACATCCCCCGCCGTTGGACGAAAGCAATAAATTCGTTCAATACCTGCTGGGCTTCTTCTTGTGTGTAACCGTGCGGGTCGACATCAGCAACAACAGGGTAATAGCCGCTTTGCAGGCGTTTGATGTCGTTTTGACCGCGCCCGTTTTTGCTGAATGAGAGGGTATGTCAAGCCATTGCCGTCCCCGATATAAAAGTAGCCGTCTTCCAAAGATTTTTCCATCGTCTTTGGGGCGCGGTTTGATAAGGGGATAAATCGCGCGGTTGCTCATAACGGTCGCTGCCGCTTTTCAGGGTTTGACATCGGCCATCATGGCCGAAAAATCTATTGCTTATTTTGTTCGCTTTGCACCGCCTGCTGTTTGCGGCCTGTTTTTCCGCTGTTTTTCCGCGCTTGTTTTCCAAGGTCTTTTAAAATGGCTTGAAAAATCGTTGTTTGAATTCATGGGGATGGTTTTTAAGTGAAAGTTGATGACCGTATGGGGGTCGTTTTTGTTTTCAAAAGGCCGTCTGAAAACATATGCCGGGATACGGACAATGGTTTCAGACGGCCTCCACTATATGCCTATTTGACTGCCTGCATCAATGATGGATGGCTTGTTCCATTACCAGCCTCTCTTGCCGTTCCGCCTCGGCAGCCTCACGTTCGCGTCGGGTGGTCTGACGCATCATATACCAGTTCATGATGATAACCAAAGTACCGACGATTGCAGTGATGATGGTGGCCAACACGTTCATTTTGCGGATCAGGTCCGAGTTTGATTTTGGAAAATCACTTGCGGCAGGGGTGGATGAGCCGGGGCCGGATAAGAACAGGTAATCACCAAATCATCCAGCGACAAAGGTAACGCCGAGCAGGAAGCCGGAAACTATGGCCGGCATAATCAGCGGCAGGGTAATCACGAAAAAAATCTTCAGCGGGCGCGCACCCAGATCCATAGCCGCTTCTTCCAAAGACTGGTCAAGCTCGGCCAGACGGGCACGGATGACAACGGTAATATAAGCCATGCATGGGTGTGGCGTGGCAGGAAAATGGTAAAAAAGCCGTTTGCCGAACGAAGAGTGTTTCCGAAAATGCCTTGCAGCATGGTTTGCACTTGGATAATCAGCAGCAGCATCGACAGGCCGGTAATCACGTCGGGCATAACCATGGGGTGCCGATACCATACCGGCAAACAAGGTGCTGCCGCGGAAACGCGTTTAATCCGAGCAATACGTAACCGGCTAAAGTACCGGAGTACTGTGAGCGGCCAAGGAGGAGACAACGGCTATGCGGAGCGACAGCCATGCGGCCTCAAAGATTTGGTCGTTATTCAGCGGCTTGGCATACCATTTGGTGGAAAAACCGCTTTCCCAGATGGTAACGAGCTTCGAATCGTTGAAGGAGTAGACTACCAATACAATCAAAGGGATGTGAAAAAGCCAGGCCGAGGAAAAGCATTGCTTTTAAAAACCAAGATAATTTCTGTTTGTTAGCCATTTTCCTCCTTCTTCCAATTGGCGGTTTCATAACGGTGGTAGAAGGTAATCGGCACGACCAGCATGGCACCATAACCACAGCCAAGGCGGAGGCCAAAGGCCAGTTATTCTGCTCAAAGAAAGTCATCCACAATACTTTGCCAATCATGAGGTTATCTGATCCGCCAACCAAGTCCGGGATAACGAACTCACCCACAGCCGGAACGAAAACCAGCATCGATCCTGCCACGATGCCGGTTTTCGACAGGGGCAGGGTAATGAGGAGAAAAAGGTTTTAATCGGGCCCGCTTTACCCAGGTCGGAGGCGGCTTCCAGCAACCTGCCATCGGGTTTGATCAGTTGGGTGTAAAGCGGCAGGATCATAAACGGCAGGTAGGCGTAAACCATCACCAGCTGGAGTGAAAAGGCGTTGTAGAACATATTCAGCGGTTCGTCGATGATGCCGTATTTGATCAGCAGGTGGTTAATGATGCCGTTAAGTAAGCAACCCCATCCAAGCGTAAACACGCAGCAGGAAAGGAAGTCCAGAAAGGCAGCATAATCGCCAGCAGCAGGCCGTTTCCGGTAGGCCGGTTTGGCACGCGAAATGGCATAAGCCATCGGATAGCCGAGCAAAAAGGCGGATCAGGGTGGTAACGAAGGCTGTCTTCGGCGACGACCAGTAGGTTCGCAGATACATATTGCTATCGCCGTCGGCGGGCGACAGCCCCGAGCATTGCGACAGTGTGCCGCCGAGGGTCTGGAAGATTTCTTTCATAATTCTGCATAACGATCTGCACGAGTCTGCTTGCACTGTCTCCGGATCGTTACGAAATAAATCGGTATACGGCGGGATTTTAATATCCTGCTCGGCGAAGCTGATTTTTCAGGACGATGAGGTAGTTAAAAACAGCAGCAGCAACCAAACATATGGGATGCCGATAACGATTTCCGTCGGTCTCCGGACGGCGTTTGATGTTGACGGACATTTCAGACGGCCTCCTAGCGGGTTAGGGGTAGGCTGGTTTTTCCGGCCAGTCAGTACAGCTTCATCACCCCAAGTAGGCGGCGTAATGTT
>BNJS01000769.1_pt1 | contig 59190 bp, 100 predicted proteins | sample 8540461 | NCBI WGS metagenome assembly BNJS01 (sample SAMD00202454, study PRJDB9452) | human saliva metagenome | isolation source: human saliva | place: Japan
TGGAGGAAAGCTGAAGCTCAACCTCTGTTTTCAGAAAACATGGCCCCACCGAACACCATAGCTGACGGAGAAGAGCAGAAATAGGCCCAATTCATCAAGATACCTGATAAGAATTGCGATTTGAGCCCAGCCAACAGTCAGAAACACTTCACCGTAGCTAAAGCCGATGACCTTTGCGTTTGCCATCAAGAACACCGGTCACATCACCACGCTGGCGGCACCAGCGCGGCAGTTCCCCGATTCCGGTCCATAATCACACGGTGCTGGCGATCACACCACGAGCGCAGCGGTCTTATTCAAACACCCAGCCAGCAGTTTCACGATCCAACGGACAACGACGGAAACGGCAGTGGAGTGGCATGAATCCTGCAGTGGCTGGGCGTGGCACCCTTCGGGTGGAGTCCAACGGGCAGATCACCCTGAAAGACAATGGGTCCACCACAGCCGAGATTTCAACCCAGCCGGCTCCAGCGTCACCGCTGCCAGCGAACCACCAGACCACAAGACGGCTGTTGCGCACACCCACCACCGATGATTTAGAATGACCACCGCATTGATCATAGACAGCGACCGAAGAGCAGAGGCAGGCCTGACAAGTCAGCTGATGCAAACACAACCGTCATGACTTCTGTTTAAATACCATTTAAACCGAGCGGAAGTGATCGCCAGACAATCTCCAGCTGGCGAACGACAGATTTATTACGCAAAAGCATCCAGTCATCCGCCCCCATCCGGATAATCAGACCACGGACCCCACAGAGCAACGACGACAAGTGTCGACATCTCCACAGGCACCATTAATCAGCCCACCACAAATCCATCTCAGGTACCAGCCAGCCGCCCAGCGACGATGTGCCCCCAATCACTGCAAACAAAACTGTCACAATCAGCACATCGCAGCTGTCACATCTGGTTCAAACCATCAAGGAATTGTCAGGATCACGAATCCTTCAGTGATCTCCAAGCAACACCACACCCTGACAATTCCCATTTTAGGCGGTTGAATTGTACCGGATCAGTGAGCGGCTGATGCAACCACGCACCGTGCCGAAAACATTACCAGTGCAGCGTTAATTACCTGCATTTTATTGCGGCAGCTTTCAGTCGCCCACAGCCATTACATTGCTCTAATCTCGTCTCAATGATTTGTCCGTTACAGGTGACTGTTCATCTATAACAATGATGCGCTCAATGCGAATTGCTGACTTGCTAGCGAACAGCGACGTGAACGCACGCGATCGTCACGAGCGTCATTCAGCCGCATTTCAACCAAAAGCCGCAGATGAAATGAACTTCAAAGAGCGAACAATTTGAACACATAACTTGAGACCTTGATGTAGGGAACAAGCATACCAGATAAAAAGCTTCTTTTGAAAGGAACATACATAATATGATATCAATGCAATATAAAATAAAATTACTAGATTCGTTTGACATGAATAAGATTAGAGAACGAGTTCGAGTGAAAATGGCCATAAAATGGACGGTTTTAAAGGATTTTACCTTAAAGCGTATCTTATCTCTTGGTAGAAAATAGTAAAATGACATCAAAAAAAGAATATGCGCCATTATATTTATGGAAAGATCTAGAAGGAATGAATCAATTTATATGGGATGGATTTATGATAATATTCTGAAGTCATTGATGGCAAACTATTTCACAGCAATTCCATTAGCATTGGAGAAAAAGGAAACTTAATAGCAGTCGTTATTGTAGAACAAGAGAAATCTCAGAAGCAATTCAAATGGAACGATTAAGTTTTTCAACTACCTGACAATAGTAATGAGTCAACACATTATAATCCAGAAAATGGCAATGTAAGAATATTATTTTGAAGAACTTCCAGAACAAATGGAAGGTAATAAATATTTATGAAATTTTACATTTATCATTAGAATAGTAAAATTAAAGGAGAAATGAATATGAGCAATATGAATTATTACGTGTGTGATAGTTGATATCAACTAAGGAAGATTTTCAGGAATTAATCGTCCAACTGCAGGAGCACGATTTGGAACAAGAATTACTAAAAGAGAGAAACCACCTGAATTATATTCTAGAACCTGAACGGGATTAAAGCATACCATTAGAAGAATTATTACATTAGGAATTAAAGAAGCAGAGTATGACTTATACAAAATTTCTTACTATGGATGGAGATCAATTTGGGAGTGGCTAGGAAGCAAACCAAACTCAAAAAATTCCAGCCTTATTAGATCAACTAGAAAACAAATATTAGAATCTTTGAATCAGCAAATATTTTATTATACCTGTTGAGAATTAATTGCTTTCCAAAAGAAATTGAAAACGCACAGAAGTATTAAACTGAAGGACAAAAACTTGAATCTGAAGGAGCTACTGAACAAGTAGTTTCTAAAAGTAAAAAGAAGTTGCTGAAGACGCAAAAGATGCTGTTGAAGGCGCTATTGAAGGTGTTAAAAACATCTCTCAAAAAGATTAATAACGATTAATCAAAAACACGCTCAATTTAAAGTGAGCGTGTTTTACTATTAGAAATTAATCTTTAGAATGCAGAGATAAATATCATTAATACAAAAGGAATTAAGCAAGTAATCTCTGCCTAATTCCTTTTTCTAACTTTTCGCTTCAACTACGAACTATAAGCTCTTATATTCTACTTCTAATCCTTTTTGAACAGCTGGTCTATTCTCGATTCGTTTTTGCCCATTCCACTAAGTGTGTATAGCTAGCTGCATCTAAAAACTCTGCTGAATTTTGGTATGGTTTATCTAATACTATACGTCCATACCAAGACCAAATCGCAATATCCGCAATCGTGTACTCTTCTCCAGCTATATAAGGTTTCGTTGACAATTCTTTGTCTAACAAGTCTAATTGACGTTTTGTTTCCATTGTAAATCGATTAATCGCATATTCAATTTTTCTGGAGCATAATTAAAGAAGTGCTCCCAAATCCTCCACCTACAAATGGTGCAGATCCTGCTTGCAAAACAGCCAGTTTAATACTTCTGTACGTTTTTCAATTTCTTTTGGAAGAAAACTGTCTGAATTTCTCAGCAAGGTATAATAAAATATTTTGCTGATTCAAAGATTCTAATATTTGTTTTTCCTGATTGATCTAATAAGGCTGGAATTTTTGAGTTTGGATTTACTTCCCACAAAGCCACTCCCAAATTGATCTCCATCCATAATCGAAATTTTGTATAAGTCATACTCTGCTTCTTTAATTCCTAATGCTAATAATTCTTCTAATAAAATTGTCACTTTAATCCCGTTCGAGTTCCTAGAGAATATAATTGGAATGGTTTCTCCTTTTGGTAATTCTTGTTCAAATATGCTCCTACAGTTGGACGATTAATTCCTGAAAATCTTCCTTGATTGATATCAGCTTCACTCCACACACGTGGTAATTCATACTGCTCATATTCATTCTCCTTAATTTTACTATTCTAATGATAAATGTAAATTTCATAAATATTTGTACCTTCCATTTGTTCTGGAAGTTCTTCAAAGAAATAATATTCCTTACATTGCCATTTTTCTGGATTATAAACTAATAATTGACTCGTACTATTGTCAAAGGTAGTTGAAAAACTTAATCGTTCCATTTGAGTTACTTCTGAGATTTCTCTTGTTATTTCTACACAATAACGACTGCTATTAAAGTTTTCCTTTTTCTCAAATGCTAATGGAATTGCTGTAGAAATAGTTTGCCATCCAAATGACTTCAGAATATTATCATAAAATCCATCCCATATAAATTGATTCATTCCTTCTGAATCTTTCCATAAATATAATGGCGCATATTCTTTTTGATGTCATTTTTTTACTATTTTCTACAGAGATAAGATACGCTTTAAAGAGTAAATTTCTAAAAACCGTCCATTTTATGGCCATTTTTCTCGAACTCGTTCTCTAATCTTATTCATGTCAAACGAGATCTGGTAATTTTATTTATATTGCATTGATATCATATTATGTTATGTTCCTTTCTCAAAAAGACTTTTTATCTGTAGTATCTTGTTCCTACATCAAAAGTCTCAAGTTATGCTTATTTCAAATTATTCGCTCTTTGATTCATTTCATCTGCAGCACGATTTAAGCCACGGCTTTGATATTCATAAACTGCTCTTTCGTAACGATCAATATCTTGTTGTCTTCTGCGTTCCGCATCTTGTTCACTAACAAGTCTAGCTTGTTCAGCATTAGAAAGCATCATTATTGTTACCAGATGGAGCAGAATAACTTCCACCGCCATAACTTCCAGAACTTGGACCAAATTCATTAAAGACAAAAGTTAGAGCAATCGCTCAATACTACAACTGTAAAGACAATGACTAAAAGCTACTTGTAATAAAAATGCAAATAGTAAAATTAACGCTGCACTTAGTAATGTTTTTCAAAATAAATCCTTTACGAATTAAATGGATTTTAAAGTAATCAAGAATCAATACTCACTGGTGCAAAAACTAATCCAATTTTATGGAAATTTAACCACCCTAAAATAGAATTATCAGGTGCCGAAGGTAATTGAGCACTTTGGAATCCTGTAAGAGGTTCGTAGTCACAACAGGTGCTTGTGTTTGATTATACCCTAGATACATTGTAATAGCTGCAATGATTGTATACAAAGCAATTGTAATAATGTTTACGTGTTAATTGTAAAATTTTTATCATCTTTTGATACCTCACTTTTAAACTAACCTTTATTTTTACAAGATAATAGATTTCTAGTAAACAATTATGAATACTTGTAGAATATATCCGACTATCATCTGTTACTCCTAATAAAGTCCGTGAATGTATTATCCGTTAGAACTTCTCCTTGGATGACTGAATCTCTGCATGTAAAAATCCTGTCGATGATTTCTCACCAACAGGTTTGTCTAACATTCACTTTTACTTCCAGTTTAAATGAGTGTTTAAGCTAAAGTGGTCACTGACTTGAGGGACTATTATTTCCATCAAAACGACTTGATGATTTTCTACCTCTAACTCTTTAGTCGTAAATACATAGTCAATGCGAAGTGGTTCTGTATTTCCTTCCATCCATCAATTTCTGGTGGAACGGTATAGCTACCACTTTTCTCTTTAGCTACTTCAAATGCATCTTGTAAGTCTAATGGACTCGCTAAAATAGCTTGGTAGCCTTCCTGACCAGCTGGGTTGTTAAAATCTCCAGCTAGTAAAAGTGGTTTATTTAATGCTTTCAAGACAGTCTCAAATCTTGCCCATTCTTCTTGGAACCCTTTATCCACCAAGAAAGATGTACACTAGCCACTGCAAGTTCCTTACCCTCCACTACCGTTTCAGCTAAAGCAACTCGACGAGTATGATAGTCCGTTGGATCATCCACGTCTGAAACTAAAACTTCACTGGCTTCGATTGGTGTTTTAGATAAAGATTGCTACACCTTCATGGTAGCGATCATAACCGATATGATTATAAGACCAAGTCCAGAAATAATTTCTGCCACTTTCAGCTGATTTTTCACCAAAAAGTCTAACGTAGTGATCTTGGTGAATTGGTTCTGCTGATGGCAAAAAGCTTTTATAAAAGTCATCAACTTTTACTTCTGGTGAAGTGATTTCCTGATTGACTTCTTGAAAACAAATCAAATCCATAATTCTTATCAAGAATATCTTGAAGTAAAGATTGAATTTTTCTTCTGCTTCTTTCTCCATCCAGCTATGAGTATTCAGTGTTATTTCATATTTTTCTCCTAAAACAAGAGGTTGGAAATCAACTTCCAGCCTCAAGACTAATATATAATTCTACTTTAGCAACTGACTGTTTTAGCTGCATGAGAACCTGTTTGTTCTAATTTAACTGATTTAATAGCATCACCATTTGTGAAGACAACGACTGTTGAAGTTTCACGTCCTGCTGCACGGATAGCATCCAAGTCAGCTGTGACAAGAAGATCACCTGCTGCAACTTTTTGTCCTTCAGCAACATGAACTGTAAATGGTTTCCTTCAAGACTTACTGTGTCCAAACCAATGTGAACAAGTACTTCAAGACCTGCTTCAGTTACAATACCAGAGCATGTTTTGTAGGGAAGACACTTGATACAGTACCTGAAACTGGAGAAACAATATTTCCATTTTCTGGTTCTACTGCAAATCCATCACCCATCATTTTTTGAGCAAATACTGGATCTTTTACTTGTTCCAATTCAACAACTTGACCGTCTGCTACTGAGTAAACTTCCTCAGTAATTCCTTTGAATTGAACAGCGTTTTGTTGCGCTTCAGTCATTTGACTTGGAAGAGTTTCAGGAATGATTTCACCTGAATCAAGGATATCTTGGATATCAGATTTCAATACGTCAGCTTTTGGACCGTAGATAGCTTGAACCCCTTGTCCTTTCATGACAAGACCCATAGCTCCTTCTGCTTTCCATTGCTCTGCATCACCGACTTTATCAGCGTCTTTAACCGTTACACGTAGACCAGTCATACATGCATCTACATCAACGATGTTTGCACGTCCACCAGAAGGTTAATAATGTTTACAGCTAGAACCTTCTGCAACTTTCACTTTCACTACTAGATTCTTCTGAAGCTTCAGCAGTTTCGTAGTTTTCCGTTACGTCCTGGAGTTGCGTAATTGATTTTTGAATCATGCAAGTTTGTGATAAAAGTACATAATTACTGCAAATAGAACTGTTACCCAAAATGAAGTTAATAATATCCATACCGATACCAGCGCTAATCGCAATTGGTGTACGAGTTAAGAACTCGATTGAGACAAATGAGTGCATACGTAAGTTCACTACGTCAGCCATAGCAAACGCTGCACCTGAACTGGTGAATAAACAAGATATAAAGGTGTTGCGATAAAGCATAAACATGTATTCGATTGGCTCAGTAACCCTGTCAAAGAATGTTGCAAGAGCTGTTGCAATCATCATACCTTTGTACTTATGTTTCTTGTCATTATCAACATTACGGTAAAATAGCAACAATCACACCCATCAAGATACCGAATGAACCAATCATTTGTCCAACTTTAAATCGAGCTGGATGAGACAGTATCCAACAATTGTTGGTAGTGAGTTGCATCTGTCCGCTAAGGTTTACAAGGTCAGTAATCCATACAAGCCATAATGGATCTTGACCAAATACTTGAGTACCTTTAGCTGCACCTGTTAAAATTTCATAAGTACCACCAAGGCCGTATAGTTCATTGGGATAGTCAACATATGGTGAAGACCAAATGGTAATAGTAAACGTTCAAAGTACCATACAAGAACGGTGCAGAATTGGTGCATTTTTCTTGTGAGGTTGGCAATCCAAATACCAAAATTATTGATACCGGTTTGCACGAGTGGTATAAAATTGAAAGAATAATTGCAGCAATAGCAGGAACGAATAATCACTACAAATGGTACAAAACGTTTTTCCATTAAAGAATGAGAGTGCATCAGGAAGTTTACGGAAGTTGTAGTATTTGTTAAAGCAGTAGCCTAAAAACCAGCAATAATCCCTACGAATACACCCATGTTCAACGCTGGGGCTTCCATAACACTGATGAAGTAATCAGTAACTAATTGAACCTCAAAGAGAGTTGATACCATTGCATTAGGATAACATATCTCCTGATACACCAAAAATTGTACCAGTAATACGATTAATTAAGATGAAGGCAAGTCCAGCGGCAAAAGCACCACCAGCACGTTCTTTAGCCCAGCTTCCTCCAATCGCTAGGGCAAAATAAAATATGAAGGTTAGCGATAACCCCCAACCAATTTGCTCAGAAATTCCACCAGTGATTACAAGTGGTGCAAATGTTGGATTAATCATAACAAGTGACTTACCGATTGAAATCATCAAACCAGCAGCCGGCATAACAGCAATAACCACCATCAAAGCCTTACCGAATTTTTGCCAAAACTCGAAAGACAAGATATTTTTGAATGTATCTTTCATCATTCAAATCTCCTTTATTTTTAATTTTTAGGCAAACGTTTTGCACTGCCTATGCATTTATTATAACATTTTACTTTTTCTTTGTAAAGAATTTTTATAACAAAGAAATTCTTTCTAATTGTGTAAAATACAATGGATAAAAGGTATATATAATGGAAAATTTGGGATATTTCATTTAATGAGGAAGATAGTTAGTGCTGTTACTGCACTCTACTGCATTTTGCTTCATAATACCAATACACATTTCAGGAATTTAAAAATGTGCAGAAGTATTTATCAAAAACAAAGCTACCCACTAAATTACTTCAATAAATTGAATCTCACTTTCATTAAATCCAACATAGGGATGTTTGTCTGTTTCAATTGTGATCTCATCATATAATTCATCTTCAGTATCTAGTCTTCGGTAAAAAGTATGACAATGCCCTTCTAAAACATGACCATCCACAAATGTAACTCGAATATCTTTTCCTAAATATTGTTCTAAATTCATTTAGCATTCCTCTCTTCACTCTCTTATTGTATACCGTAATTCTAGTATTTCTTAATTGAAGAAGTCGATCTCTTAACTGTCTCTTCATAAATTCACGAAACGTCTTTTTATTTCCTGAAAATATTTAAGCTCCTAAACATATTATTTCCAAATATTTGAAATAAATAAAAATTACTAGAGTTATTTCGAATTTTTTTGAAAATAACAACAAATAACTTTCTCCATTTCTTTAACAAAAACTACTCTACTAAATGTAAAGTACTTACTTTGTTCTACTTTTAAAAATACTCATGGTCTTTATGTTTGTCTCTTATCATAACTTCTTCCTTCTACTATGGTTTAATGATATTCGCTTTGGTATCTAAATGATTAATCATATTATTGCCATTTTTGGATTTTAACAAGTTGTTCTTGAAGCTCACCTGTTTTTGTTAGCTTTTTATGATTTGTTTAAATATTTCAATCTAATTTTTCTATTCATATAGCATTGCTAAAAACTCTGTGAAGTTGTTAGCTAAAAACTCTACTTGAGGCTCCAGCTCATAGGACTCTTCATGATACCAGATACAAATACTCAGTTTTCAGTCTCCCTTAACATAGTTTAGACAAACAAAATCACCACCAAACAATGCTGCTATGAGGGATTAGTTGCATTCCAACATTATCTTCATCAAATACAATACGACCTTCCAATTGCGTACTCACAACTCCTATATCGTAATCCTCTTCTGTCTTCTCCCTGAAATAGCTAGTATAGCTAAAAAAACGATCGATTACTTTTCTCATTATTCTCAAAAGTGAAAAATACCTTTTTGAGGGAATGACTCCATTCTCTTTCTTTATAAATTCCTTATAATCATCAGGCAATTTAACTCTCCAAACTACTTCTCTTTCCAATAAGAGCGCATCAGTTGGCAAGGGATAGATAATTAATTGATTTTGTTGGTACATATCTTATTCTCCTACAGTTCCTTACTTTTTTTACTTCCTCAAACCATTTTTCAAACTCTAGACGTGGAAGCAATTCTTCATCCTTGTCATAACGCCCTTCATAGCTATAGCGACTATTAAAGGTATTTTTCTGTGCATCATAAATCAACCACATCTCAGTCGGATGTTCACGATTATATTCTTGGCAAATATCAACCAATTTCATTACATCTTCAGTTCCATATTTCAATAAAAGCAAATGACATATTATCAGAATCATCTACTTTTTTGTCGCAACTTCATTAACTTCTTCCATTCCAATTACAATACCATTAATTTTTATAAAATGGCTTAAAAACTATACAAACTGTCCGCTATTGCATAAATATATACTTTTCTGCCTGATTTTGGACATACTCCATTGCTAACGAAATCATGCCAACTTGAACTTCCATAAATTTATCTTCAAAAAGTCATTTTTACCTCTTTAATATCTGATTTATCCTACAAATGTTTTGTAATTTTAACACCATTATACGGAAAAAAATATTATCCTACTCAATAAAAATAACAATATAGAAATGAGATTCGCAAAGTAAAGCTGCTTGCCTCCAGGCTACATTAGAAAAGTCAATTCTCCTAAACGCCCCTCATAAACACCCCGTCAAAATAGAAATGACTTTTCTCCGTAGCACAAGTACTAGAAAGCCGTCCCATCGGGAAAAGTTGAGACCAAGGCTCAAATTTTGGCCAAAGAGACCAATAGGACTACTGGCGTCCACTGCTACATTCAGAAAAGTCAATTTCTATGCCCTTAAATCATGACCACCCGTCTAACGGGTGGTTTGAACCAGACTATAAGCCCAGATTACAAGCCAGCGCCTCAAGACGCTGGCTTTCACTATTCAAGCCTTATTGCTTTTTGACTCGTCACTTGCCTCTTAAAGAGGCGTTTATATTACTTACCATCATCCCTAAAGGGATCCTCATACTCTTTACACTTAATTTATCAATTGCTATATCATGTTTTTCTTGTTCTTGTATATACTTTCTTATGGTAGCTTCATTGAGACCTACTGTGCTTACATAATATCCCTCTGCCCAAAAAATGACGGTTCCCAAATTTATATTTTAAATTTGCGTGTTTATCAAACATCATTAGTGCGCTTTTCCCTTTTAAATATCCCATAAAATTTGAAATACTTATCCTTGGTGGAATACTTACCAACATATGAACATGATCTGGCATAAGGTGTCCTTCTATAATTTCTACCCCTTTATAACTACACAATCGACGAAATATTTCTCTAAACTTTTTCCTATATTGATTATAGATAACTTTCCGTCTATACTTAGGTGTAAAAACAATGTGGTATTTACACATCCATTTTGTATGTGATAAACTATTAGCTTTTTCAGCCATATTTTTTTCTCCTTTCGCTATATGATAGGCTTGAACACCTTTATTGTATCGCGATTGGAGTTTTTGGTATAACCTTCGACGCGCACCCGCATAGCGGGTGGTTTATTTATCACGCACCTACGGGCGTGACGGACTGAAAAGTCACTAATGAAAAACACCCTGTGAAATCCACAGAGTGTTGAATTTTATAATATATATAATATTAACATTTTGAGAACTGGCTAGCTTTACAAGCTTTTTTAAGACCTGGTTTGAACATCTCGTATTTGAATAATTTCAATATATGCTTAATATCAATGTTCCTCCACGTTTTCAAAGAAATATTTCATCTAATTTGATGAGTGGTGTGAATTTTACCTAAAAATACACGAATTGAGCTAGATTTTTACCAAAAATTCACACCACTATTTAGATGATTTTTATTTTTGCCTGTTTTTACCTATGGTCTTACCCACGACAAAAGTTATAGAGCCAAAAACTAGTCACACATTTTAAACTAGGTTTTTACGTTACTTCTAATTAACAAGGTTACCAAATCTTTCAGAATTACATTTTCTATTTATAGAAAATATTAATAATAAATTATGTTAATTTTGATTTAATCACCATAAGTTTTTTTCCCATTTTTTCATTTCTTCAACGATACTTCTTAGAGCTATACCTTTGTTTGTCATTTTATATTCAACCTGTGGAGGTGATGTCGGTAAAACTTTTCTTGATAAAATACCTTCTTGCTCAAAATCATGTAATCGTTGAGCTAATATTCTGGGATTAATGCCCTCCACACTACGCAAAAGAGTACCATAATGAATATTACCATCAATAATTTCTGATAAAATCTCAAGAGTATATTTACCCTTTAGTAAATTCAAGACACTTCTTGCTGGACAAATTGATTTCTTCACAGATTGCATACTCTTAGTCTCCATTCGTTTCCTACTATTTTTATAGATACTATACTTTTTTTCCCTTCTTGTTTCAGAAATAATTAAGTTATAAGCTTTTATTATATATACTCGAAGGGGGATTTTCTATGTATATTATAAATAAGTTTGATCGGGTTGAAAATATTCTCAGAAGTACTTAAGAAATATACTTTATTACTTAATATACTCTAATATACTCAAGTAATAATTTTACTACAAAGAGAAACATATTACTTTTTATTAATAAACGAAGATTCGTTTGACTAAATAACGGAGGAAGCATGATGAAAAAAACAAATACAATAACGCCAGTTTATTTACTTTTTATACTTTCCCTAGGATATATTATGGCAGTTCTTGATACGACAGGAGTGGTTCTTGCAGTGCCTCATATTGAAACAGATATGAGGGTATCATTAGGGCAATCCATTTGGATAATTAACGCTTATACACTAGCTTTAGGATCTTTACTCTTACTTTCAGGAAATCTAACAACAAAATATGGTGCAAAACGAATTTTATTGATTGGAATGACACTTTTTACACTTGCCTCATTAGGTTGCTCTTTTTCTCCAAATATTGAAACATTGATTATTCTTAGATTCATTCAAGGTTTCGGTGCATCCTTGTTTATGCCAAGTTCATTAGCACTTTTATTTGTTTCATATCCAGACTCTGCTAAAAGAGCACGTATGTTAGGAATTTGGACAGCTATTATTTCTGTCGCAACCGGTACTGGTTCTTTTATTGGCGGGATAATAATTAACTACTTCGGATGGAGGGGGATTTTCCTAATCAATATTCCGTTGGGGATTTTGACGGTAATTTCAATATTAGTCCTTGTGAAAAATAATATTGCCAATGCAAAGACTAAAATTGACATTTTTAGTAATCTATTTCTAGTTGCAACTATCGGAAGTCTAGTTATTTACCTTGTTGAAGGGAATCAATACGGTTATAGTAACTCAAATCTCTTATTGCTTCTTCTCCTATTTATATTATTTTCTATTGGTTTAGTAATCCACGATAAAAAAAGTAAAGCACCTATTGTTCCCCACCAACTGTTAAAAAAATGCTAACTTTATTGTCTCTAATCTATTAGGTTTAGTAGTTAACATTTCATTATACGGTATTGTTTTTGGTATTAGGACTTTATTTTTCAAACTTATTTAAATCTCTCGTCAATGGTTTCTGGACTCCTCATTCTACCAGGAATGATTGTCTTAATTATTGGTAATTTATTCTATGCACGTGCTGTAAAACGAATTTTCCGTAGGAAGCCTCGCTACTGTCTCAATTATTTTTTTGCCATTGTAGGAGCAGCAGGGATTTTTTTGGAATTGGGTTCTTTTTTCATGAAATTCAACTATACATCCTAATCCCTTTATTTTCTTTAATGAGTCTAGGTATCGGAGTGTTAACTCCAGCAACTACAACTATTCTTATGGAAGCTGCTGGTCAAGAATTATCTGGAATTGCTGGTGCAACTTTAAATGCTAACAAACAGATTGGTGGACTTTTTTTGGTACAACAATCATGGGAATTGTAACTACTAATTTATCCCATGATTGGAATATAGTCATCGTTGTCGCATTTTATGATTAACGTAATAATGTATATTGCTACTTGGTTAGTAGCTAATCGTTACCTTTATGGAAAAAAATAAAACTAAACTGAACGCAATCAACTTTTTAAAAGTTGATTGTGTTCTATTTAATTTTTCAGTCCAATATCCCTATCATCATAATTTATTTGATAAATAACTCAAAAAGATATCTTCAAGGTAATTTCTTTATAAATTTATCTTTTCAAATCGAATAACATCAAGTTCTTTATCTGATTGGTCTTTTATATAACACAATCAGATTGTCAATTTTCTTCTGAATATCTTTTTCATATTTAAGGTTAATAAGCTCTATCTTCTCCTCGTCAGACATAGTATTTTTGCTTCTTAATTTCCAATGTTTGATTGAGTTTCTCTTTCATATAAGTTTTTATTCTACCTCTCGTTGGAATTTTTGAGTAATCAAAAAGACTCTGTAACAACAATTCTTCTTCTACCATGCAGAGTATACTGAAAATCATTTGCCAACGTTCCAAATGCTCTTCCTACTTTAAATCCCCTTTCTTTTTCTCCAAACTCACTATAAGGAAAGAGTTCATCCACATCTATTTTTTATAGCTTTCGCAATATCTTCTAGGCGTTTCCAACTGAGTTCGGTAGTGCCTTTCTCATTGTTAATAATTGTTTGTTTAGTTATACCTAGAATTTTTCCCAATTCTTTTCGTGTCATTCCTGCTTTTTAACAAACTGACTTAGTAATAAGATGAAATCAGTCACACACTGTCATTAGGGAACTTACTCACATCATACCTCACAAATTAAGACACACCGGAGTAACTTTTGGCAAAACAGGCTGAAACATCATTAAAACTCTATTTCGAAGCTTTAACTCACAGTGATAAAGAAATAACTAAGACTTATGTAAACACAAAAGATACTGTAAATCTGACTGTTGGAGATATTGCATTTCGTAGTCTAAAAATGATGGTAGAAATTTTGGTGGAAACTCTTGATTTTTAGACAGACATCCAAGAGAAAATTCTTGAATGTCTGTAAACGTTGATATAATCGAATCGATTAACGTTTTTGAGAATTAGCTTGCTTTACGAGCTTTTTAAGACCTGGTTTTTACGTTCTTTCATACGAGGATCACGAGTTAATAAACCAGCAGCTTTTTAAAGCGCCACGGAAATCAGGATCAACTGTTAATAATGCACGAGCGATACCGCGACGGATGGCTCCTGATTGACCAGTGAATCCACCACCATTAACGTTTACTAATACATCGTAAGTTCCGATTGTTTCAGTAATGTTTAAAGGTTGTTTGATTACTTCGTGTAAGTAAGCAAATGGAATGTATTCTTCGATTGATTTTTTGTTAATAGTAATTTTACCTGTCCCTGGTACTAAGATAACACGGGCAGTTGAGTTTTTACGGCGTCCAGTGCCGCGGTATTGTGCTTGAGCCAATGCTTTTTCCTCCTTAAATTAGTGATTGGATGTCTACTGCTACTGGTTGTTGTGCAGCATGTGGATGTTCAGCTCCACCGTAAACATGTAATTTAGTAAATTGCGACGTCCTAAAGAGCTCTTAGGTAACATGCCTTTGATTGATAATTCAACTAATTTACGAGTTGTTTGCACGTAATTCACCAGCTGTGCAGAGCAGATCAATCCACCTGGGTGGTTTGAGTGGTGATAGTAAACTTTATCAGTTACTTTTTACCTGTTAAAGGCAACTTTATCAGCGTTGATAATGATTACGAAATCACCAGTATCAACGTTAGGTGTAAATGTTGGTTTTGTTTTTCCACGTAAAAATGCTTGCAGCAACAGCTGAAAGACGTCCTAATGGTACATCAGTAGCGTCGATTACAACCCGAGTTACGTTCAGTAGTGCTAGCTTTTTGCCATAAATGTTGTACGACGATTATTTCCTCCAAATTCTTCTTGGTATTTCTTCACATTGAGTTTAACGGGGCTCAATGGTGGTTTATCTAATTGGAATATCGAGTGATTCCTTTACTAATTATAAATAATCTCTCAGATAATTATTTAGCTAATGCTGATTTTAACTTGTTCAGCTAAAACAGTAGATACTGCTGCATCGTTAACTGCTAAGTCAGCTAACATTTGCGGTTCATTTCGATACCAGCTAATTTTTAAGCCGTGCATTAATTTGCTGTAGCTTAATCCGTTTCAAAAGCGAGCTGCCGCATTGATACGAGCAATCCATAATTTACGGAAGTCACGTTTCTTTTTGACGACGGTCACGGTAAACATACATGTATGATTTCATGACTGCTTGTTTAGCTGTTTTTAAATAATTTTGATTTCGCTCCGTAGTAACCTTTAGCTAATTTTTAAAAACACGGTTACGACGACGACGAGTAACTGTTCCACCTTCTAACACGTGGCATAATTAATTCCTCCTTGGTCTTTCAGTCTCTTGCGACTGTCTAGAAAATGTAATAGTTTTGCGTGCTAGATTAACGCATTTGACTTATTGTTGTTTAATACGTTTGATGTCAGTAGCGTAGACCATTGTTTGTTTACGCAAGTGACGACGTTGTTTCTTAGTTTTACCATGGAAACGGTGGCTTGTGAAGAAGCAGTGAACGTTTTAATCCTCCACCACCTGTACGTTTGAAACGTTTGGCTGAACCACAGTGTGTTTTTGTTTTGGCATGAGACTTTCCTCTGTTACTTTTTACTTGTCATTTTTGGGCGCTAACATCAAGAACATACTTCGTCCGTCCATTTTGCCTTTTGTTCGACAGTTGCGAGTTCACTAACATTCTGCCAGACGTTCTAAAACCTTTTGTCCAATCTCTTTATGAGTAATGGCACGACCTTTAAAGCGGATTGTAGCTTTCACTTTGTCGCCTTTTCAAGAAACTTTTTGTGCAGCTTTCAATTTCGTATTAAAATCATTTTCATCGATTGTGGGCTTAGACGCACTTCTTTGATATTGATGACTTTTTGATTTTTAGAGCTTCGTTCTTTCTTTTGTTGCTCAAAGCGATGCTCACCATAATCCATAATTCGAGCAACTGGTGGTTTTGCATTTGGCGAAACTAAAACTAAATCTAGTCCAGCTTGTTCTGCTAAACACTAGTGCATCGTTTTTGTTTGAACACCAATTTGTTCACCGTTATTGTCAATACACGTAATTCACGAGCTCGAATTCCATCATTGACCATCATATCTTTTTGCTATGATTGTTTCACCTCAAAATTTTTGAGAGAGAGCAAAAACTTAACGAACAGAAAATATCCCCGCTGCCAATGTGCTTCATTAAATAAACATTACTATCTGCGGACTTTCAGTCAACAGGCGAGAAGCGGGATGCTTCTGCTTGTTTTCTCAACTTCTGTAGTTTACAGTAATTTCATACCTCTGTCAACAGTTTTTCTACAAAGGTGATTTTTATATTTTTTAAATTTCTTCAAAACTCCATCGTCTTTTTATTCGATTTGTTCTAATATAATACTGAGGAGAAATTTTGTGAAAAACAATATTTAGCAATATTATCTAGTTTATTTGTTTTTAACTGGCTTGTAGGGTCAGACTTCTCCTATTGAATCAACTACTCAAACAAGTGTTTCTTCAACGACAACCTCAACTACAAAGTAACAACGACTAAAGAACAACCTACTACAACTAAAGTAGCTTCTGAAACAAAACAAAACAACTTCTCAAGAAGCTAAAAAGTTACTGTTCAAAAATAAAACTACGATTTCTTCTACTTCAATGAGTATAGAGAAATTAAAACAGGAAATCTTTCAAGCATTAAAGGAACATGGAAAAATGACTATGGTCAAAATTAACTTTCCACGAAAATGGAACAGTTTCTGTTAAAGAATCTACCTATAAAAGTTCAACCTACACAAACCTAATATCAAGATGGTTTACTTAGTGGATTTTTCACTCCATTAGAAAATCAACCAACTGTTGGAAGTGCCATTATGACGTTTTGTTCCTAAAAATCAAGTGGTTACTTATGGGCTGATTGAAGGAAATAAGGATACTTCTGATACAACAAAAGATCGTTTATTTGGTACTCAAGCTGCCCTCACTTCTGATGCACTTAAAAAAGCAATGTATTATAAAGTTTCTGAATAATAAAAATAGCTCACCTTTTTGAGGCTGAGCCATTTTATTATTAATTTCTAAAAATTTCTCAAGAAACATACTGGCAATAGTAAAGTAAACAAATACACTCGTTAAGTCACTCACTGTAGTAATGAATAAACCACTCCTAAATGAAAGGTCAAACCCCATGAGAGTCAGTAATAATGGAATTAAACTTCCAGCAATCGTTGCTACTGTAATCGCAAAGAACATAGACACAATGATTCCACCTAAAATCCAGTTTGTTTGCCGACCAAAACCTACAACGAAGATAATTAATCCAGTCGCAACCCACTAATAATCCAGTTGCAACTTCTGATAAAATTGTCTTCACAAATACAGGCTCATCTTCATTTAAACCAATCTTACGAACCGCTACCGCTAATGATTGTGTTCCCGCATTCCCTGCTGTACCAGTAATTAATGTAATGAATATAGAGAACACTAACTTGTCCAATAATTCCTTCATAACGACTTAATAAAAGCTGCCGTTGTTAATCCTAAGAATAATAAACTAATTAACCATGGCAAACGTTTTGACGCTGCAATAAATGGGTTCACAGATTGTTCATCTACGTCTACCCCTGCTAAACCAGAGTAATCACTTGTTGCTTCTTCATCGATAACGTCAATGGCATCATCAACTGTAATAATCCCAATTAATTTTTCTTCTTCATCAATAACCGGAATGGCTAGAGTCATAGTCTCGAATCATTTTTGCTACTGCTTCTTGAGATTCTTGTACTTCTACGAAACAACACGATCCACCATGATTTCGCTAATTTTCCATCTTCTTTATGAACGATTAAATCTTTCAGTGTTAAGACACCTTTTTAATCGATTCTCTTCATCGACTACATAGACGTAATAGATTGTTTCTGCTTCTTCTGCCATTTTTAACAGTCGTCATCTTACTTCCAACAGTTTGGCTTTCATGAGATGGCGATAATTTCTGTTGTCATCATCGCTCCAGCTGTATCATCTTCATAATTTAATAAGTTGCGAATTTCGTTAGAAGTTTTATGAGGCATCATGCGCAAATATTTTCTTACTTCATCTTCTTGTACTTGTTGCAAAATATCTACCGCATTATCAGCATACATTTCTGCCAACATTCTTGCAGCATAACGCTCATCCATTTCACGAAGATATTCTTCTACATCTTCCACATCTTCTTCAATAATTTCAAATACCGGTGCCATGTCTTCTGGCGACAGATATTGATACACCAATTGACGTTGTTTCCTCACTTAACGACAAGTAAATCTGTGCTTGGTCATAAGTATGGTTTTCTAAAAATATTTCCTTAAATTGCTGCTTATCATCTGTTTTTAACGTATGATGAATTTGTTCTAAAATTTCATCAAATTCATAAGCCATTTCGGACATCGAATCACCTCTATTGAATTATTTTTACATAAAATGATTATACCTTTTTATCCTACAAAATTGACAATATGAACACCTTTATTTTTATAGATTTTTATTTAGTGATTTTTGCTACACTGATAACGCAAATAAATGATTAGGAGATGCGTTATGAAAAAGAATTTTCTTATCAACTTTACTTGTAGGTGCTTGCTATGTGTTTCTCCAATTTTTGCTCAAGAAACTACAGATTTAAAGCAAGAATTACCAACTAAAACAGCAGTTTCAACTTCAACGATTAAAAATCAGTGGAAACAAGTAGATGGAGCTTGGTACTACTACAATGAACAAGGCGAGAACTTAAAACAAACATTCTGGAATTCCTACTACTTCCATAAAGATGGAAAAATGGCAAGTAGCGAATGGATTTTTGAAAATAATCATTGGTATATGCAAAACCTTCTGGATCTTTAGCACTAAACGAATGGATGAACATCAACCAACATTGGTATGTCTTTTAATGCTCAAAGAATTCTATTAACGAATCAATGGAAAGATGCCTACTATTTAAAAACCATCTGGTGCAATGGCAGAAAGCGAATGGATCTTCGATGCTACCTATCAATCATGGTTCTATATTACTTCTAATGGTCGTTATGCTCAAAACACTTGGAAAGGTGATTATTACTTAAAATCAGGTGGATACATGGCGAAGAATGGATTTATGATTCTAATTATCAAGCATGGTTCTATATAGATGAAAAAGGTTTATATGTAACAGGTTCTCATTTAATTAATGGTGTTCTTCATAACTTTTAAAGAAAATGGTGCATGGATTGGAGAAATAAAAATAACACATCTTCAGACGAATTACCATTTTGCTGCAAAGCAACTATCAAAAAGTGATTTTCCTAGATCCAGGTCACGGTGGTAAGGATCCTGGTGCACAATATTTAGGATTAAAGGGAAAAGACTTAAACCTACAAGTTTCTCAACAATTAAAAATAAAACTTGAATCACTTGGTTATACAGTGTATTATGAGCCGTTCAACAGATGTTTTTGTTGATTTTCGTGACTGAACGTTCTAGAATGTCGAATGAAACAAATGCAGATATGTTCATTAGTATTCACTTTAATGCAACGGGGCATGGAGGCGATAGTGGTGAAGATGGAATTCAAACGTATATGTATCAACCAACAGGCAATATCCCTTCTGTGATTAATAAAAATGGCATGACAATCCGACTCGCTTGAAATATAGTTATAAACTAGGTTCATATATTCATCAATCTGTTTTAGCAGCGACTCAAGCAAAAGATGCTGGATTATTAGCGAAGAGTTTTTGCCGTATTACGTGAAACGAACAAACCTGCTATTTTTATTAGAATTGGGATACATGGACGATTCAAAAGAATCACAAAAATCCGTACAAAAGAATACCAACAAAAATTAGTAGACCGGAATCGTTCAAGGAATCCAACAATATTATAACAACTAAGACAAAAACCCGAGAAAGCAATCCGAGCATTCTCGGGTTTTATTATTATACGGAAAACTTTCCCCATAGTACGAGTGAGACCCCACAAGGGGCTGCTAGCGTCCTAGTACTATAGGAAAGCTCCTATTTACTATCTGTATCTATCGATGTCAATCCACTCCGCCATGTCCTTCGGCAATGGCGCCTTCCCACATCTTCTCCCGACATCGGATGAACAGAAAATCCAGCTGACTACAATGAAGCGCCTGCCTCACTGAGTGGCTCAATCTTCTCTCCACCATATAAATCGTCCCCTAATAATGGACAACCTAACCAACTAAAATGTACACGAGATCTGATGCGTACGCCCCGTATATAAACGAATCTTCACCAATTGACTATGCTGATACGTTTCTTCTAACCAATACTCCATTAAAGACGGTTTCCCATCCGGTTCTCACACAACGATTAATAATCGAGATCATCATTTCTTCCAATCGGAGCATCAATGAAATCATGCTCTTTCAAAACATCCTGTTTCGTTACAATCGCATGGTAGTCTTTTGAATCGTTTTTATTTCGAAGCGCTTGATCCATCCAGCATGAACTACGATGCTTCCGCAAACATCCTCACTCCTGTTGTATCACGATCTAATCTCGTGACAACATCGAGTCCACAATCTTGGGTTCTTGTTGATTGTAAATAACCTTTTACACGATTCGCCATGGATTGGTCTGGATGTAATTGTGACGGTATCGAAGCTGTTCACTTGTGGCTTGTTCACCCATTAGTAAGTAGTCATCTTCAAATAAAATATCAAAGGAATTTGACTTGGAATAACTGTTTCATGCTCTCCTTCAGGAGGTATGACCATTATGAGTACATCACCAGGTACTAATGTCTTCAACACAATTTCTTCTCGACCATTGACAAGTAATTTCCCATTTCGTTTGACATGGGCTATGTTTTTGTAATTCCCTTTTTCTTGTACTACGCATCATCATAGGAGATGAATACGGATAAGTCCATGTTAAATTCAATGATTTCCCTCATTATCTTTCTTCTAATTCTATTTCTCTTGCTCCAATAAAGAGGTTTTCGACTCTATCCCAAAAAATGAGTATGGCGATAGCGATACAAATGAAACACGTTTTTACTAATATCAAATGTGGCTTTGACAATATCATTCGCATCATATGTTAAATGATCCATCGATAACACCATTCCATTTTCACTATGTGGTAATAATGTTAACACTTCTTCAGGGCAAAAATCATTGGTGAACTTAATGTACGATATACACGATTATTAATCGAAAGCCATTTCTGTCATTTGCATCACTTCTGCTCTTGGATGAACAATCGCTCCCCAATGACTTATTCACTCCAGTTGAACCTGTTGGAGTTGAAACACAAACGCCATCTCCTCTAAGGTTCTCAAATACTTCACCATTAATTAAAACTTCACATACAAGAGTTCCATTTACTTTACATAAAGTTGCTCATTTAAAAAGCAATATGATTCTCAACTGCTCCATCTTCTTTTTCCAAAGTCACATCTAATAAAGGATAGCTCACGTTTCTCCTGATCATGCTTCAAGCTTTCAATTAATTCTCCAGCTTGAAAATCACGCCAATCTGTATAAAAGCCTAAATGACCTGTATGAATCGCTGCAAAACGAATACTGATCTAGTTGTGATTTGTAATGGTGGACAGCACCAAATAGAGTTCCATCTCCCCCAATTGTAATCACAACATCTGGATTTTCATCATCTCGTTCAAATTCTTTTTGCAACATAAATTCAAAATTCTTCTGCTACTTTTTGGCTTTTTCTGATTGATTATAAAATAACCCTACTTTCATCCAATCCTCACCCTCTATTTATTTTCTAACACAGCACTTATGATTTTTCTTTTTCGTTGATTTTCTTTATTTGTTGAGAAAAATATATTGTGCTTCTTGAATTTCTTCTCAATTTGCGACATTTCTTCATCTAATAAGAAGGCCGCTTCTGCTGCTCTTTCTAATCGCTCGTGAATAATTTCTGGAAATTCTCCCTTTATACTTATAATTTAGAGAATGTTCAATCGTTGCCCTAGAAATTCATGGCTAGTGTGCGAATTTGAATTTCAACTAAATTTTCTCTTCTCCTTCAATTCTTTGGACAGGATATTCTAATACAACGTGGTAAGAACGATACCCACTCGCTTTCTTTTGATGGATATAATCTCGTTCAATAATAATTGAAAAAGTCATTTCGTTGAGCGGAGTAATCGTACCACTTCAAAATATCATCTACGAATTGACACATAATCCGTAATCCTGCAATATCTTGGACTCCTTCTAAAAAGTCTTCGTTAAAATTTTTCTCACTTGCATTTTTCACGGATACTATCAGGTGTTTTCACACGTCCTGTAATAAATTCTATTGGAGCATGTTTTCCTTTTTGTCGATATTGAAGTCGGATCCCTTTTTAATTTAATTTTTAATTCTTCAATTGCTTGACTATAAGGTGCTAAAAGCATCGAGTCTTCAACTTCTGGTAAATATTTTTCTTCCATTTACTCACTACTTTTTCTCATCCTTACTATCATAGCATATTTTTTACTGAGTCTAAAGAATTTTGATAATCTTAAACTCTTCAATGGTTATTATTTGTAATTCACTTTAAATTAAGATAAAGTAAAAAAGCTTTGTGATAGAAAGAGGAAAACATGGCACATTTAGAAAAAGAATATAAAAATCTTCTAACAAGAGAACAATATGACGCTTTAAAAAGAAGAATTTAAATCTATTTCACGAAAGAGATTACACAAACGAATCAATATTATGATTGTCATGACAATTTAGAAAACAATCGTTCTGCACTTCGAATTCGTCTTATTGAAGGACAATCAACTGGAGAAATTACATTAAAATCCCTCAATCAGACATGAAGTCATTGAGATTACAGAAGAATTACCAGCAGAACAATTACAATGGTGGATTGAAGAAGATATTTTCTTGCTTCGCTACTAGCATTAAGTTAGCACTGGAAGAACAAGGAATTCATTTATCGAGATATCTCTCACAGCTACTCTAACAACTCATCGATTAGGGAAGTCAGCCTGGCTGTTTACTTGTTCTAGATAAAAGTCATTACTCCAGGTCAGACCGACTGTGAAATTGAAATGAAGTCGAGAGATTTAGAAAAAGGAGAGAAATCTTTTTAGAAATCTTGAATCGTCATGGAATTGAACCACTTAAACCTATCAGTAAAATTAGACGTGCTTTTACGTGCGAGTGATTAGAAAAATTCAAGGCTTTTTATTCCTAGTCAAAATTCTGTTACAATAAGATTACAGTATAAAGAAAGGAGATTTAGTTCGAGTGAAGACTAATGAGAATAGTGAACTGAGTCGTATTCATCCCTACTTCTTCAACTGAGAGAATTTTTGATTGTTATCTTTTCATTAATCCACTTGAAAACAATGTTATAAATGCGAACAAGAAGTTATGAAATTTATTAAACGGACTCCTCATAAAGTACATGTCCATTTCCTTCCTTTTTCATAATTTTCAAATCAGTTACTCAGTATGAAGAATAATCAATTCAAAGTAAAAATATTGACTTGCGAAACGAAATCTATACAAAAATCTATGACGCTTCACTATCCTATAAGGCAGCTCTACTACAGGGATTAGGTGAGAGCCTTTTTAATGGAATTGCAAACACAACTACATCTTCTTCATAAGGAATATCTCCTAGTTGTTACAGGAAATTATTCAAATTATTGGACTGGATGAAAAGATGTTTTACGAAGATAAAGCAGAGTAAACTCGATTTCATCAAGAGTATGAAAAAGATCAACAAATTGCTCAAGAAATGATGGTAGAAATCGAATCCATCGCTTGTTACTTTTTGACAATTTAAATCAACAATACAGTGTCATCTTACATCAAAATATTAATGCAGATATTATTGAACATGTCTGCGAAACTTACATCATGACATAGGAGTATGTCCAAAAAGACACAACGTCATCAAACATGTTGCGTCATCAAAATGGTACATTATATTTTTAAAAAGAGACTGAATTTCAGTCTCTTTTTATTCTCGGAGGTTATTATGGCAACATCAGTATTATTATTAGACTGAACAAACCATTCAACACTTAGGGAAATTTATCACGAGGCTATCCATCAAATCACCCCCTCATGCACATTATCAATTAAAAACTTCCTTCTTTATCAGTTACAGCTTACAAATCCGGTAAAAGTTGTTTTACAAAAGGAACAGCTGTAGATGAATTTATCCAAAAACATGATTTAACAGCTTTAACAAGTACGAAGAAAACAAAACTATGATACAAAGGGACTTCAGAAGGCTTTTCAAATTGGAGTGTCATTGGTAGTGATGAAGTTGGAACAGGAGAGTTATTTTTGGTCCATTAACTGTTGCATATGCTTTTTGTTCCAGAAAAATCTTAATAAAAATTACAACAACTAGGTGTTAAAGATTCAAAAATTTAACCGATGCTCAAATCCAGAAATCGTTCCGAAAATTAAAAAATTAATTCCTTACAAATTAATTACTTTATGGCCTGAAAAATATAACGAAGTGCAACAAACAAAAATTTAAATGAGATGAAAAGCTCTTCTTCATAATCAAGTAATTAAATTACTATACCAACAATTAAATCCAGAAACAGTTCAAGCTGTATTAATCGATGAGTTTTGTACGCATAAAATTATTATCGTTATTTACAAGAGCAAACAACTCCTCTTAAATCGATTACATATTTTAAAACGAAAGGTGAAAGCCACCATATCGCAGTAGCTGCAGCATCAATGATTGCACGAGATGCCTTTTTAGAAGGATTAAAAACATTATCGAAAGAATACGGATATCCTCTACTCTCTGGTGCTCACACAGATGTTGATAATTTAGCGAGCAAAAATTTTAGAATACGATGGTATAGAAGTTTTAAGCAAAGTTGCAAAATTACACTTTGCCAACACCCAAAAAGCTATTGATTTAGCAAAATAATCCCACAACGAATAAAGGCGTACAATCAAGATCAAACACCTGATTGTACGCCTGTTTTTATATTCTCTAATATTTTGTTACATAGTTAAAATAGAGTTTTTGATATGAGTAGTACTAAGACGCCAGTAGCCCTTACGGTCTCTTGAATCGTACTACTATAAAAACTCCTTCTGCTATTCTTTCAATAATTAATAAAACTTATTTTATTACTATCCAGACACCTGATTTTTGTAGATCCTTTTTCTTGAAATTCTACCACTATTTTTCAAAAATATTGAGATTATATTTTATACCACTTGTAGAAGCTCCTATTGCTTCTGTAAGTTCTTTTTATAATAATATGTGGATTTATTTTCATTAACTCAATAATCTGTTTTTCCCATTACAGTTTCTTTTCTAGTTTCTTGGTTAGTTTTCTGGTTAGTTTCTTGATTAGTTTCTTAGTTAGTTTATCAAGCGACTTATCTTCTAAAAATTCCTCTTGTACAAAAATAATGGCATTCGTATAATTTGATGAATTATCTTTAGGTGAGAAAGAAATACTTGGTGAAAGATTTTGCCTCTAAAGAATCTTTTTGCTCTTCTGATTCCAGACCCATATGATTCTATTAATTCCAAAGCATAAAACATATCTTTTAGTTCCTTATTTAAGTATTTTCCTGTTATCAAAACTTCTTTCATTATTTAATGCTTCAATCGTAACTGGAGGTAGTGGTCTATTAGGATTCACAAAAGAAATTTCTATCTTTATATATGTGAAATTCCAACATATTCATCTTCATCATACTCTTTATGTAAAATAGCATTTGTTGCTAATTCTTCAAAAAGCTGCTATAGGAAAATTATATATAACTTTATGCTCCATTTTATCAGAATAACGTAAAGTAAAAAGAACGCATAATATTTTTCTTGAAAATATCGTACAACTTGTTTACTTGCAGCCATACTGAGTGAGATCAAATGTTATACGCTCCATTTTGTCAGTACCATCAATTTCACGAATAATTTCTACTTGTGCATTTGGAGATAAAAACGATTAGGTTTTTCACAGAACATTAGAACTGCAAAATTCTTTGCTCTATAACCTCCATATTGACTTTCACTTATTAATCCTAACGCTTTAGCCATTTCTAATTTAGAAAGTTGTTTAAGATCATCCTTTGCATTTGTTAATATAAGATATTCTTTCATATACTCATAACTAAATCATCTAATGTTGCAGTTTGGTTTAGACTAGAACTAAAATTATAATTTGCAAATTTCTTTAATAGTTCAAACTCTTCAAAAAGTATTAGGAAGGTTTGAATCTCTTGAAACTCTAATATATCTTCCAGCCTTTAGTGCAATTTTCTTATCTTTTTCAGCTTTAATAGTTGTCTGACAAGGTCCTTTTACATTTGGTTCAACTGCAACAACTATATATATTCATCATCTATTTTATCTTGAATAATATGATGAGTAATTTTTAGGAGTTATATAAGAAAGTAGAGATTTAGTTGATTTTTCAACTATCTTCCAATCATTGGTTCTTTAATTCCAGTGATTGGTCGCTTTAGAATCGCCTTCTGTTGAGTATCTTTGTCATCTACTTCTTCAACTCAATGAAGATTAATCCAATTTCATTATTCATGTAATTATTTGCAAACGCACTAAGCTGTTTTTAAAATTTTATCCTTTAGATTGTACAGATTTTTATACTCTATATAGCTATTCTCAATTACTTGATTTTCTAAAATATCACGAGCCATCCTCTGTATATCAGAACGTTGCATAATAACACCTCACTTTTTAATAATTTTAGTTAATTATACCATTCCTTGATATATATTACTATTTTCTACAATCCATTCTCATAGAGCCCTTTAAAAGTAGAAATAGAGTTTTTATAGTAGTACGAGTGATAGAATCTGTTCAACAGGATCTATCACAAAGAAAATTTGAGACCACAGGCTCAAATTTTTAGCCAAGAGACCAGTAAAGGGCTACTGGCGTCTAGTACTACTATACACACACTCAATTTCCCACGCCGTTTATTTTTGATAAATCGTGACAAAACAACACTTGCAATGACAATTACTGTTACAATAATCCCTAACACAATTCCCCCAACCATGCGCAAGACCCGTTAGGAACCGTAATATTCATCCCAAAAATCCCGTTACAATATTCGGAATCGTTAATAAAATCGAAATAATCGTTAATAATTTCATCGTATCGTTCAAATTATTATTCAATACATTATTATAAGTACCCGATAATTGTTGCAAAATCTGAAAGATTGATCGAAGTCATTTCCACTAATTGCTTCCTTCAATTAAACTATTTTCTAATTTTTTCTTCCTCAGTAAACTCTAATTCCTTAAATAATACTTGAGTCTTCAATTGCTCTAACACAATCGCATTTTGCTTTGTTGCAGAAACTAAATAAACACTTCCAATTTCTAAATCGGACAATGCAAATAGATTTTTCTTCGTTGTTTTATGTCTTAATTTATGACTAAGAATTTCCTGTTCTTTTTTTAAACTTTCAATCTTAGGAAAAATAATTTTTCAGTAATCATCATTAAACTAGAAAAATAAAAAGTAAACACAGAAATATCTGGTCTCTCTTCCCACTCTTTTTCTCATCGCCTCTACAATATAGGCATTATATTTATTCGAAATGTAATGATTTGATCCTTTCGAACGATAAAAGTCATTGGAACGGTCTCATACCGATTTTCTCTCTTAGTTTGTTTTTAATGACATTATAGATAACTACTAATGTTTCTTTTTGGACGACAATATTCAATATGCGCTCTTTCGTTTTCATCTAGCGCATACTCTAACATTTCTTTATCAAGCTGATATGTATGATAAACAGAAGAAGCATCACTAATTTCTTCTGAGTTTATATTTATCCACGCACACGAGTTCCCAAAATTTTGTTCAACCATAACTATCTCCTTCCATTAATCTACATAAGTGTATCATAAATGAAACAACAGCTAATTCAAAAATGCTCAAAAATAAATAAAAGACTTTCCATAGCAGTATGAGCAATGGAATCTGTAAAACAGATTCTATCGCAGGAAATTTGAGACCTTAGGCTCAAATTTTAGCTATGAGACAGCAAAGCTGTCTGCTAGCGTCCTAATACTGCTATATCAGGAAAATCTATTTATATATATGTTAATCTTCGTTCATCAACGCTTCTAATTGTTCTAGTCGTTGTTCGAATACATTCATCGCATCATATAGATATTGAGTTTTGCGTCATATCTACACCCGCTTTTTCATAACCTCAATTGGTTTTATCACTACGTCCAGCACGTAAAGTGGTTTAAAGTAAGCCTCTAAATCTTCAGGAGTACCATGTAAAATCTTATCTGCCAAAAGCAGTTGCAGCAGCCATACCAGTTGCATATTGATATACATAGTAATTCATATAGAAGTGAGGAATACGAGCCCATTCACTAAGCAATTTGCTCATCTTGAATCACATTTGCATAATATTTCTTATTAATATTTGCATAAATCTCAGAAAATAGCCGCTTGAGTTAATGGCTCACCTTTTGATCTGCCACATGAATTTGATGCTCAAATTCAGCAAATTGAGGTTTGACGGAAAATAGTAGATTTAAAAACGATTTAAATAATTATTTAAAAATATATTTTTGACTCTCTTTATCATATGTTTCTTCAATAAGTAGTCTGTTAATAAGTTTTTCATTCGTTGTTGAAGCAATTTCCGCTAAGAAAATTGAATAATCACCATATTGATATGGTTGATTATGACGAGTGAAATAACTATGAGCACTATGTCCTAATTCATGCACTAATGTAAAGAAGTTGCTTAAATCATCATGCCAGTTTAATAAAATATATGGCGCAGTTGCATAACCACCTGATGAATAACCACCACTACGTTTACCAACATTTTTCAGCAACATCAATCCAACGTTGATCATAAAGCTTGTTTAAGAATATCTTGGTATTCTTCCCCTAATGGTTTTAATGCTTCAAAAGTAGCTTTAGAAGCATCTTCGTAGTGTAAGTAATTGGAGCTTCACCAGTAATTGGAACATACATATCATACATATGTAATTCACCTAATCCCTAGAGCTTTTTGTTGTAAAGCAATATAACGGTGTAATAATGGTAATTTTTCATTCACTACTTTTTACTAAAGCATCATATACTTCTTCAGGAACTTGGTTAGTAGATAATGCTGCTTGACGACTTGATTCATAATTATGAGCTAACGCTTTAAAAGTTATGAGCTTTCACTTCTGAACCTAATGTGCTAGCAAAAAGTATTTTTAAGTCAATATATGGTTTTATATTTTGTTTCAAATGCATTTTTACGAACTTCAGCATTTGTTGATTCTAAGAATGTAGTATAGTTTCCGTGAGTTAATTCCACTTCTTCCCTTTTTCATTCTTAACTGTTCCGAATTTAATGTCCGCATTATTTAAGAAGTTAAATGTTTTTCCTGGTCCAGAGAAAACTTCATTTCGCTTTTTGATAATAATGCTTCTTCACGATCTGATAATACGTGACCTTTTTGAATACGAGCTGCTTCTAATGCAACTATGAATTCTTCTAAGCGTGGTTCTTCTTTAAAGAGTTTTCAAATTCTTCATCTGTTTTTCTAAAATAGCTGGTTCAAACCATGATGAAGCACCTGATAATTCAACATATACTGAGAATGCACGTTGATTTGATGCTCGAGTTTTCATCATTTGTAGTATCTTGGTCAGCTTTTAAATGTGAATATACATAAGCTGTTTTCAATTTTTTCTTCTACTTGATTTGATAATAATAAGTAGTCATATAAATTTTCTCCAGATTGTAAAGCTGTTTCTTTACTTGCAGCAATTACTGGAATTTTTCTGATACAAAAGCTAAATCAGCTTCGAAACCAGAATTATCTGGATAGATTAATGTTAAAGTCCCATGTTAATTCTACAGGAACTTCTTCACGAGTTAATGGTTTTTATCACTCATTTGTTCTCCCACCTTCATTTTAAGATATGAAACCATTCTACTATGATTTGGTAAATTTATAAAGGGAAAAATCCTTAAAAATTAAGACTTTCTTATCTTCTCTCATTCTCAATAAGCTAATTGAGAATGAATTTCACTCTCATCTAGTTTAGAATTATTCTAATCTAGAAAAATTATGTTATGATGTATCCAACAAATAAAAACATGAGGTGAAAAATTATGAATATTTTAGAACAAAAACAAATTCGTTATACAATTACTTGCGGAACATTAATTATTTTAGGACTAGCTGCTAGCTTCCACGGATTGAATCCAGTATCTGTGATTTTGCTACTTAGTAGCATTCTTAATTGGAGGATTCCACTCAGCCGTTGAAGGAATTCAAGAAACTTTCAAGAACAACATTTAAATGTTGACTTATTAATGGTATTAGCGGCAATCAGTGCTTCAATTATTGGTTACTGGTTAGAAGGAGCTTTTATTAATTTTTATTTTCTCATTAAGTGGAGCTCTTGAAGAATATGCAATGGCAAAAAGTCAAAAATCAATGACAGAATTATTAAACTTACAACCAAAAAACAGCGACACGTATTCGTGATGGTCACTATGAAAACAGTAGACGTTGAAGATTTAGTTATTAATGATGTGATTTTTCATTAAAAAGGTGAAGCTGTTCCAATGGACGCTATTCTAACAGATGGTGAAAGCTTATTCGATGAAAGTATGATTAATGGTGAACCACTTCCAGCAAACAAAAAGTGGGCGAAGAAATTTTTGCAGGAAGTATTAATTTACATCAATCTTGTACAGCAACTGTACATAAAAATGCAGATGAAACTGTGATGGCTTCTATCATTCGTTTAGTAGAAAGAAGCTCAAGAACAAGAAACAAAAACAAGTAGCTTCTTAAACAAAATCGAAGATCAATATGTAAAATTTGTATTAGTATTCGTACCATTAGCCATTGCATTCTTCTACTTCGGTTTCCAATGGTCATGGCAAGAATCTTTCTATAGAGGAATGATTTTTATTAACAGTAATGTCACCATGTGCCTTAGTTGCATCTGCTAGCCCTGCAATTTTAGCAAGTTTATCTAATGCAGCAAAACAAAGGGATTTTATTAAAAGGTGGAGAATCTTTAGAACAATTATCTTCTATTCAATCTATTGTTTTAGATAAAACAGGTACATTAACAAAAGGAAAACCAACTGTTCAACATGCAGTAATTGTTAATGAAAACGAAGAAGAAGTTCATGCAATGATGTATGAAATGGAAATTCGTTCAACTCACCCATTAGGAAAAATCAATTACAACTTATACTCAAGCTTACAAAAATTACAGTTCTATTACTTTTTGACAGCTTTGAAGAAGTAATTGGAAATGGATTAGTCGCAACAGCTCAAGGTTCAACTTGGAAAATTGGTAAATTATCTTGGATTGATGCAGAATGGAAACAACACACTTCATTAGCAACTGAGATTGAAAAACACTTAGACAAAGGTGAAATTGTTTTAGTGATTGAAAAATAATCAATTAATTGGATTCTACGCTATCTCAGATGAAATTAAAGAAAGTAGTCAATCTGTATTACACTACTTTAACGATGAAAAATATTCAAACAATTATGATGACTGGGGATGCGAAGCAACAGCTGCTGCCGTAGCAAAACAATTAGAAATTTCTGATTATCAAGCAAACTGTTTACCTGAAGATAAAGCAGCTTATGTTAAGAATCTATCTGAAAAAGGTGTTTCTGTAGCAATGGTTGGTGATGGCATTAATGATGCTCCTGCTCTTGCAAATGCAACGGTTGGGATTGCCATTGGTGAAGGTACTGCTTTTAGCAATTGAAGCAAGTGATATTGTATTATTGAAAAATAATTTATCATTAATTAAATATGGTCATGAGTTATCTAAAAATGAAACGCATCATTTTTACAAAACATTGTTTTTCTCATTATCAGTAATCACGATTTTTAATTTTTAGCGAATGTCTTCCAATTCATTAACTTACCTTTAGGCGTTATCGGACACGAGGGAAGTACAATCTTAGTGATTTTAAACGGATTACGTTTGCTAAAAATATAAAAATATATAAACAAAAGAAAATGACTTTTAACATAGTAGCATAGGACGCAAGCAGACTCGCTAAAGCGAGTCTCATTGCTAAATTTCGAGCCTTGGTCTCGAAATTTCCTGTACTAGAAGCCACTCAGCTTCTAGTACTTTTGCTACTAATAGAAAGTCATTTTTATTTGTTTATACAATAAGTATATCCCTGCTTTGAAGAGAATTACAGACATAAAAATTCCCCTTCAACACCCTTGATGAAAAGTTATCATAGTAGTAAAATAAGCGTATACATAGATAGATAAATATAAGGGGAAACTATCATGAATCGTTTACAAAAATTTGTTTAGCTATTGTTTGGAATGCTGGAACTTTTTGCTGGTTGTGTGCTAAGTTCTTTTTGATTACCATTTTATAATCTTTTTCCTAATTACATTAGTTACTACTCCTCTTGTTATTAAGTTATTAGACAAATTTCTTCGAAAAAATTTTGTAAAAATAACTTCTTACACGTTTAATTTATTTATTCGAATACAAAATGACTTTTCCAATGTAGCGTTAGTATGAGACCGCAGGGCTGCTGGCGTCCTTCGCTACATTAGAAAGTCGTTTATTATATACTATTTAGTTATTACTATTTATCCAAAACTTCGTATTCTACTTTCTTCACCAAAGAACTCGTCATATAATGCTTGAATGGCACGTTGTTCGTACTCTTCTCTAATACCAAACATCATAGAAAACTTCGGATACCCCTTGGTTGTATAATTCAATATTGATCTGTTCACGGGCTAATGTGCTAGCAACACGAGCAGTTGTACCGACCATGCTAACCATTCCTTCCCCTACTAACATAATTAAGCATAATCCACGTTCATAATACGCTTCATCCGCATTTAATTCTGCTTTCAAACGGTAAACAATACGATCTAATGTTTCATCAGTCGCATCTTCTCCACGAATAATAATTGTAGCATCATCAATCCCTGTTGGAATATATTTCTACACTGACTCCTTCATCTTCAAATAATTGTAATGTTTTTCTTAAAAATCCAATTTCATGATTCATTAAATATTTTTGAATATAAACACTCACGAAACCTGATGAACTTGCAATACCAGAAATAATCGAAGGAGAATTTACTTTTCCTTTCATAATATAAGTTCCTTTTGCAGAAGGATTATTCGTATTACATACATGAACTGGAATTCCTTTTTAATTGCTGGTAACAATGCTTCTGTATGGAACACTGAAAATCCTGCATAAGATAACTCACGCATTTCTGTATAAGATAATACATCAATTCCAATTGGTTTATGAACTAATTTTGGACTTGCAACAAAGATAGCATCCACATCTGTAAAGTTTTCATACTCTTCAGCTGAAACGGCATTCGCTAAAATTGACCCTGTAATATCTGATCCACCTCGAGAGAATGTCACAACTTTGCCATCTTTTGTAACTCCGAAGAATCCTGGGAATACAATAATATCTTTTTCTAATTGTAAGTATTCTAATTCTTTTATACGCTTCTTCTAATACTTGAGCATTTCCTGAGTATCGCTAACGAATAAATTCGCTTCTTTAGGGCTAATATATTTTGCTGGTAAGCCTTCTTTTGTAAAAGTAGTCTGCAATTAATTTAGCATTATTGTCTTCTCCACTTGCTTTATACGCATCGATTAAATAAGCAGGGTTCTAATATACTTTCTTTTAAGGCTGCAAAATGTTGACGAATTTTTATCCATTACATCTGAATTTAATTGTAATTCATCATAAATTTCTTGATAACGTTCTAAAATTACTTCTAAAACAGCTTCATTATATTGTCCTTCAATATGAGAAGTCGCTAATTGAATTAATAAGTCCGTTACTTTCTCATCGTCTGAATGACGTTTTTCCTGGTGCAGATACAACAACAATTCTTCTTTCACTATCTGCTTTTACAATTTGTAATACCTTTTATTTGTTGACTATTTACTAATGAACTTCCACCAAATTTAATTACTTTCACTTTGACACCTCATTTAGATGATTCTTTTCATAATGGTAACAGAATAGCAAATTCTTTTTGAACTGCAATCATTTTTACTCGATTTTTATCAAAAGTGTATTTTATTTTTATATACAAGTGTTTGATTTTAGGTTACATCATATTTTACTCTGCACACCTTAAGTTGCATATTTCTTGCATTAAAGCCTATAATCCATTATGCTAGTAAGACAAAAACAATAAAAGGAGAGACTACTATGCCAAAAATGTTACACATTGTGTTCGTGTTAAAAACTTAGAAGAGTTTAGCTTTCTATCAAGACATTTGGTTTAAAGAAACTCGTCGTAAAGATTTCCCTAGAACACAAATTTACAATCGTTTATTTAGCTTTTTGAAGGTGACGATTACAATTAGAATTAACGTATAACTATGGACATCCAGGATACGAAATCGGAGATGGTTATAGCTCATATTGCGATTAGTAGCGCTGATTTAGAAGGATTACATACTGAACACGTAGCTAAAGGCTATGATGTAACAGAATTAAAAGGTTTACCTGGAAAATCAGCAAACTACTATTTTTAAAAAGATCCTGATGGATACAAAATTGAAATTATTCGTGAAAAATAATCCCATTTAAGGAGAACTTTTATGAAACCTGAAGAATTATATTTACATGCAAAAACGACATTGGAACATTCATACTGTCCCTACTCTAACTTCCCAGTAGGCTGTGCCATTTTATATAAAGATGGAACAGTGATTACTGGAGTAAACGTGAAAAATGTTTCTTTTGGAGCAACAAACTGTGCAGAACGTACAGCTTTATTCACTGGAGTAACAAAAGGCTATCAAAAAGAAGATGTGAAATGCTTGTTGTAGCTGGTAAAACAGACTACTTCACCTCCATGTTGCTGTATGCCGTCAAGTATTAGTAGAACTATGCCCTGCTGATACACCAATTTACCTTTCTAATAATAAAGGGAATTAAAAAGAAACGATTTTACGTGATTTAGTTCCACTAGCATTTACTGAAATGTAATCAACCTAGCACCTCTTTGGGTGCTTTTTATAATGAAAAATTTTAGAGCTTTAGTGTTTTTACGTGACAGTACCTCTATTGTCTGCTATAATATTATCTATGCGATGAGGCGACAAGCAGACAAAGAAGTCTGCTAAGTCAAGTGGAACAGATGTGCTTACACTACCGGATGTAGCTGTTTGTTCATGTGTGATGTGAACACCATGACACATATATTAGTATATGCCACTATAAAAAGGATTAGAGATTTCTAGTCCTTTTTCTTTTTGTCCACTGCATTCTATGATACAATACAACAGAGAAAAATCAATTATGATTGATAAAGGAGAATTTACGTGAAAAATTGCCCATTCTGCCACGAATTAATCGATGAGAAAGAAACATTATGTCCTTTCTGTGGCACTATTCAAGAAGAACAATTAGATGAAAAATTCAACAACGATTCAAACATCTTTATTTGATGAAGATAATAAAGTTACTCAACCAAATTCTGTAGAAAACAGAAGTGATCAAGAATATCGTATTAAAAAATAATCAAGCTATTTATTCAAGCTTTTGGAGAAGAATTACTCGTTTCTTTAGCTTTTTCTTTTGGAAACTAATCCACCCAACGAACAATTATTCAAGAAAACGTCAAAATAGCCGATTATTTGGTTATATTATGATTATCGTTTCGACATTATTATCAGCTTATATTACTACACACGGTATTCGAGCAGTCTTATCTCAATATCAATTACTAGCGGATATTTCCATTTTTACCTAGCTTAACAGTAACACCCAAATTATATTTTAGTTTTTCTTAAAACTACTATTATTCTATGCGAGTATTTTATTTTTGGATTTCCAGTCATTGCTTTTGGTGTGAAACATATTTTCTTAAAAACGACAACATGTATTCCATTATTGGTTAACACAATATGAATCTATGATGCTCTAGCAATTATTTTTATTAGTCATTACAGCATTTATGACATTTGTATCTCCAATTGCTGTTATTAGTCGTTATTTTTATTCTTCTTTACATTACATTTGTTTACATTTATCGTAACGTTTGTAATTTCAATTGCTCAAGAACAAAATGATACTCGTTTAGATACGCCATACATCGCTTTAATTGGTTTATGTATTCAATTAATTATTGTTCTAAGTTTATTATTTATTTTATTTTAAACAGTAAAAAGTCCATAGATTCGCTCTATGGACTTTTTGTTGCACTCTATTTTGAAACTAAAAATAGCATTAAATATTTCTTTAAAGAATGTCACGATTTTATCCAACCAGCCTTCACGATTCGCTTGATCTACTAATTGACCAATCTTTCCTTTTACTGTATTGGATAATGAATTTAATTGTTCTAAGACTTGTTTTTGGAATCAATCGCACTTGTTTGTTGTGATAACTTAAGGCAAACTGAATAATATTATTCACTTGAGTTGGACTAATGACTTTATCTAATCCATATTTTTAATGCCTCATTACAATTCTTTCCAACATCTTCTTTTGTAGCTATGACCTTGTTTTTCTTTAATCTCAGCAAGAGATTTCTTAATCATCAATCATTGCTTGGTCTAATTTTGCAGCATCAAAGCCTTTTTTCTTTCGATTGTTCTTGAGCAATTTGATTGGTTAATTCTAATTCTTGTTGTGCAACGGCTGTACGTTTTCCGTCTAATACATAACACCATTTGCCTCAAAAAGCTTTATATACACCTGTTAGAGCAGATTCACCCGTTACTTTAGAAACAGCTGCAACTTTAATTTCTGCATCAGCTACCCCTGTAATAATCGCTGCATTGGCATATTGTTCAGAAGTAACAAGAGTAATATTTTTGGAGTAGATATGAACTTTTACCCTCTCCTTTATTTCTTTTTGAACCATAACAGATGAAATCATTACAGAAGTATCTTCTCCTGCACCTAAGTATTTTGACTAAATCTTCTCCTGTAGCTTTCGTTGTCGTTACTGTATTTTTCATCTTTAATCCCTAATAATTTAGATGTTTCTTTTAATTTGTTGGTCATTTAAACCACCACCATAAACAACTGTTGGTTTCCCCCACTTTCTCATTAACGGCTGTTGTATCAATCGCATAAACTTGCTGAGAAATAAGTCCTAATAGCATCGTAGCCACTACTATAGGGCGAACTATCTTTTTCATGTCATTAACCTCCTTTGACTATTCTATCTTACTTTATTTTCTTGAAGATTTGTGGAGATTTTTATTAAGATTTTTACTAAAAATACCTCTGCGAATGTACTTCACAGAGGTATAGTCTAATGTTTTAGTTTCATATGCTTTTTTCTTGCAATTGTTCTTTCATTGTAATGAGATAAACGGCTATTAAGATAAAGCACAATTCCTACAATATCAATTCCTTGGAATATTTCTCCTAATAAAATGATGGAGAAGAATACCGAAGAAATAGGTTCTGCAGAAGCTAATAAACTTCCTTGAACAGGTCCAATGATTGAAACTCCTTCTAAATACAATGTATAGGCAAAAATCGTTCCTATTCCAATAATTCCGATAAAAGGCAATGAAATGATAAGGTTTCCATTGAATCGTATATTGCCAACTTGCACTTCCGATATAAAAATAAAAATTCCACCGGACAATAATCCTAATCCAGTTACAATTAAGCTCCCAAAGCTATGAGATCAATTTACCAGGTAATAAGGTATAAAGCGCATAAGTAAATGCGGAAATAATACCCTAAAATAATCCTGCTGGACTAAGGGATAAGTTAAAATGGATTTCCATGAGTTGCAATGACAAACGTACCCTATTAACGCACAAAATATTGCAACAAATTCCATCACAGTTGGTACTGTCTTCTCTTTTAAACTCACATAAATGACAATTAAAATCGGACAAGTATATTTGCAATACAGTCGCCGTTCCAGCATTTGAAGAATGAATCGCAAATAAATACGTTAATTGACATAACATTAATCCAAAAATTCCGAAAAATAACATTCTCCCATTATTTTGGGAGACTTCACTACTTCACGAAATTGCTTCGGTTGTTTCAACATGCAAATAATGTTAAAACTAAACCTGCAATCATCATTCGTAATGCTGTTAAATAAATGGGAGAAACTTCTGAATCATTCATTAAATATTGTCCACAAGCTCTAGATAATCCCCACGAAACTACTCCAATTAATGTATAAATTCTTCCCTTTACTATTTTATTCAAAAACGATTCCTCCTATTTTTCAGAAATGAAGAACGCTCCTAATGAAGTGGTAGAGAATAATAAAAATCATAGGATAAATTTCTAAACGTCCTGCTATCATTCCTAAAGATAATAAAATCGTATTAAAATCAGAATACATAGAGAAATTACTTGTTGGTCCCACTCTCCTAAACCAGGGACCAATATTATTAAAGGTTGCTGCAACTGCAAAGAAAATGTCGTTAAAAATCAGGAGCTTCAAATGAAGCAGATATTAACAACACTAAAAATACAGCTACATATACTAATAAATAGTTCGCAATTCCGCTCGACATTTTATCATCGACTACTTTTGCCATTAAATTTCGGTATAATCACTCGACGAGGTTGTCCCATTTTCTTAATTTCAGCAATGGCATTTTTTGACATAAATCACTACTCGAGAAACTTTAATTCCCCCAGCAGTCGAACCTGCACACCCACCAATAAACATTAGAAGTAATAACACTACTTTCTGGAAATACTCCCCACAGACCAAAAATCAGCTGTTGAATATCCTGTTGTTGTTATAATCGATGATACCGTAAAAACACACTTCTAAACGGAACATCTAACTGAGATTGCACTAATGCTCAAGAAAGCAAAAATAGCGACAGATGCAAAGGCAATAATTCCAATATAAGAACGACCTTCTTCATCCGTTAATACTTCTCGAATGGAACCTAATAATAAGAAATAATATAAATTGAAGTTTACTCCAAGAGCATCATTCCAACTCAATAATCCATTCAACCATCTCAGGATTTTTGATAAATGGCAAACCCTGCATTGTTAATAGAGAATCCACCGGTTCCAGCTGTCCCAAATGATAATAATAAGGCATCAAATAATGGTACTTTAACTAGCATTAAAATAATGACCAATATCGCTGTCATCACTAAATAAATCGCATATAAAATTCTGGCAGTTTTTGCAAGTTTAGACACTAATTTCCCAAAAACTGGTCCTGGAACTTCTGCACGCATTAACTGAGACAGAATCAGATTCCGTACTTGGAAGAATCGCTAACGCAAATACTAGAACTCCCATACCTCCAACTAAAGTGGGTAAAACTACGCCAAAAATAAGGAAGAATACCCTAGAATAGACAAATCACTTTAAAATACTAGAACCCGTTGTTGTAAAACCACTGGCTGTTTCAAAAATGCATCTGCTACATTAGGAATCTCTCCTGTAAACACAAATGGAAGTCCTCCAAAAAAATGAAAGTAATATCCAACTGAGAGCTACTGTTACAATCCCATCTCGTGGCATAATTTTCATATTGTCAGGCTTTGCTAATGTACAAAGTGTCTGATAACCACTAACAAAAGTGATCGTTCCAGCATAACTTAATAGTTGATGGAGACTTTCTCGATAAATCAAACTAACAAATAATGGTAGTAGTAATAATAAAGCTTCCACTTGTAAAATTTTTCCCTACCAAATAACATACTGTTCTTCTTTTGCAAAATCATCAACTCCTATTCCAAAATATCGATAATATCATCGAAGTTTTTCTGAGTTGTTACGACGATTACTCTATCATGTGGTTCTAATTGGTCATTTCCATCTGGATAAAATTAATTTTTTTCTCCACGAACGATAAAAAGCAATTAATAAATTCGATTTTTGTTTTTAATTTCGATAATGGAATGCCCACAAACACGACTATTTCTTTCAATACGGAATTGTAATGCTTCTACTTGATTATCGGCTACATGATATAAGGCCTCTACATTTGAACCTTTTTAGTATTCGCAGTGCACGAACAAATTGAACAATTTCATTGGCAACAATTTGTTTTGGAGTAATAATGATTGTGGGTCGACATTTTTAATACTTTTAAAATACCCGTACGGCTCATTTTAGTAATAACTTTTCGAACTCCACGGTGTTTTAGCAAATACAGATAAAAATTAAGTTTTCTTCATCAATTCCTGTTAATGAAACGAAGGCATCATAATTTGTCAACATTTCTTCTTCTAATACATCATGATCTGTTCCATCTGCATGAATGATTGTTGCATTTGGAAATTGTTCACTTAAGAATTTTGCACGATCTTCATTCACTTCAATCACTTTTTGGATGGATTTTTGTCGTTTTTCAACATATCTAATAAGTAGTAAGCAATTTTTCCTCCACCAACGATTAAAGCTTGAGACGTACTTGTTTGGTAATATAATTGGTAATTTTTAAGAATGTAGAAATATCTTCATATGCTCCAGTAATATGGATACGGTCACCTTTTTGAATAAAAAGAATCCCCACTTGGAATAAATACTTCCGAATCACGTTGAATCGCACAAACTAAAAATAGTCCCAAAACGATTTCTAAAAGTCTTTTCAAACTTAATCCTATTAATGGTGAGTGTTCATGAATTTCCAACTCGATTAAACTCTACTCGATTGCTAGCAAAACTTTCTACACTTAAGGCAGAAGGATATTTAAAAATTTTAAAAATATCACGTGCTGTATAATTCCGGATTAATTAATAAAGGAAATTCCTAAACTTTCTCGAACAAAATTCAACTGTTGAGAATATTCTGGATTACGAACACGAGCAACTGTATATTCTGCTCCAATTTTTAGCTAAAATGGCAGCAATAATATTGATTTCATCCATCTCTGAAACAGCTAGAAAAATATCTGCACTCGCTACTCCAGCTCTTGTTGAATATCATAACTAGCACCATTTCCAACAATGCTCATGATATCAAATTTATTCATCATTCTTTCAATAATCAAAGGATTTTTATCAATTAAAACAATATCATTTGCTTCTGAAGTTAGTTCTCGCAAAAGTACTTTCGCCGACCTTTCCTCCACCAACAATTACTATTTTCACACATTTTCCTCCAGGTCTTTAAAATCTTCCGAGTGTCATTTTACTCTTATAATAGAAGAACGTCAATGAATTGCAATAATCTCGTCTCTTATATTACAATGGATACATTAAAATAAAGGAATGGATGTAAATGGAAGAATTAGACTCTACAAACAATTATGTCAAAGAAAATTTCAAAAAGAATACTTTCATAAAGAGTTTCAACATCAAATCACTTATAACGCCTCGTTTAAAATCAACTGGTGGACGTTATATTTTGAAAAACAGGAAATATCGAGATTAATCCTAAAGTTGAAACAATACTAGGTAAAGAAGTCTTAATTGGTGTTATTAAACATGAATTATGTCATTATCACTTACATCAAGCAGAAAAGGTTATCGACACCAAGATAGAGATTTTTAAAATGTTCTTACGAGAAGTTGAGGGGCCCGTTTTGTAGAACGGATGGAACCCTATCAATACGTTTATTCTTGCAAGTCGGTGGAGCTACTTTTCACCGTATGAGAAAAATTGATACCAATAAATTCCGCTGCAGTCGCTGCCGTGGAAGTTTAGTGTTGGATTCTAATGACGAACCGTAAAACTTTTATCGATTTTTAACGCTTGCATTCTAAGGAGAAAACTTTGATACGATTAGCATACATTGAGCGGTCGTGAGCGGAAATGGCAGACGCGCTGTCTTGAGGGGCAGTGGTGTATACCTGTGCGGCTCAAGTCCCGCCGCGCATAAAATAGTAGAAAAAGGGATAAAATCATCGTTCCATAAAACGTGATTTTTATCCCTTTGTTTCTGTATTACTTTATCAGATGACCGAACCAAGGATTTCTCATAGTAAGAGCAATGAGAGACCACAGGGCTGCTGCTGTCCTTATGCTACTATGAAAAATCCATTAAAAATTAAATTACTAATGATATACAATCTCAACTTTTATTCTATCAGATCTTTCAAAATATAATGCATAGTGATTTTTCCACTAGCATATGGATATTTTTTCATCATATAATAATTCATTTACTCTTCTATCAATTGTCTCTTTGATATTTGAAATAATCTTTTTATCAGAGCAAGAAAATGCCAGATGATTTAATCTACATGACAACGATGGTAGTTAGTTGATTGATATTTTTCTTTGACTTGAATAAATACAATATAAAAACTTTCTTTTTATAAGAAAAGCCTTCTTTCCCATTCTTGAAACAATTCAAATCCTAATTGAACTAAAAATTTAGAATAGAATAATTTTGTTTTCTGCAAATTACTACATATAATTCAATATGATCCATTCTTATCCTCTCCCAACAATCTATGCTACTATGCAAAATTCATTTACATCCTAAACGTCTCTAAATATATGATCGAATCCAAGGATTTTCATAGAGCAACAGTGATAAAATCTGCACTGTAGATTTTATCACAGGTGCTGAGACCCCAGGCTCAACTCTTTAGCAATGAGACACCGAAAGGTGGCTGCTTGCGTCCCTAATGCTACTATAGACAAATCCATTCTCATCTTAAACGTCCCCTCATATATGCTCGAACCCAAAGGATTCTCATAGTAGCAACAGTGATAAAAATCTGCATCGTAGATTTTTATCACAGGAAAAGCTGAGACCTTAGGCTCAACTTTTAGCAATGGTGACACCGAAAGGTGGCTGCTTGCGTCCTAATGCTACTCTATAGAATCCACTGTAAAATTATCTTATACAGGTTCGGATAAATGCCCAATCTGATACGTTGGCTCCACAGCCAACAATTCCTCAGGCTCAGTTGGTCGTTCTGGATTTTCCATATACCAACAAGTATCCATTCCAACACGACTCGCCCCATAAATATCCGCCTTAAAAACTATCTCCAATCAGCAAGGCATTCTCAATCGTCATTCCTTCTGTTTGCTCTACCACAGCTTCAAAAAGTCTTTACTTGACTTTACGATATCCCACCACTTCAGAAATAAATAATTTTTCAAAAAGTTTTCTAATCCAGCTGTTTTCAAACGTAATAATTGAGTTTCTTCAATCCCTATTTGTGGCTGCAACCATGACAAAGTCTTTCTTTAATTCATGAATAATGTCTAATGCATCTGGCATCATCGTATTTGCTTCTGCTAAATAGTGACGGAATTTTTCTCACAAACACTTCCATCTACCTGAATTCCATAATGTCAAACCAACGAACAAATCTTTCTTCATTCGAAAATAAGTTTGAGAAATTTCTCCCTGTTCATATTGTTCCTATGCCTTTTATTCATTGTTCGATAAACTTCTAAAAACTTCTGGAGTCCATTCTAAAACCATCTTCTTGGCTAATACGAGATAAAGCATAGTCTTCTGCTCCCAAAAATCAAAAAAATTGTATTATCTAAATCAAAAATTAAATATTGGTATTTTTCACTTCTTTTCCTCCCTAAAATCTTATGACAATTTATCTTACACTCAATCCCTTCATTCTTCAACTAATATCATTTCACCAAAAATAAGGTCACTTTTTTCCAATTTAAAGTATCTAAACATTTTTAGGAGCATGTCAAATAACATGCCCTAAATTATTACTAAAAATTTAGACTATGAGTTTATTGAGGATTGGTTCTACTAAGTAAAATTCCTTTCTCAGATCGCTCCAAAAGTTAACTTAGACTGTTCAATTTCATGATGTCCAATTAGTATTTCCTTTTTCAACTCTTCAAAAGTAACTAAGTTTTTCTTTTGTGCGTATAAAAATACACATCTTCTCTAAAATTAACAATTTGAGAATTTTCCATAGCAATTACCTCTTAAATATGAGACAATTATATCCTTATCTTACATTCAACTTTAGAACTGATTTCACTCTTCATTATCTCATTGTTACAAATTCTTCTGAAGCTGTTGGGATGAATTGCTACACTGTCGCATCAAAAATCTGCTTTTGTAGCTCCCATTTTAAGCGCAACTGCGAACCTTGAATCATTTCTTCATCAACGCCTTCACTCAATTCCGTGTAAACCAATAATTTTTCTTCTTCACCCTAATGTAATTAATTTTAATTTTTGTCATTTGACGGTGAACTGTAATGGCTGAATACATTCCTGCAAAAGTTTGATTCTATATACTTTAATATTTTCAGCACCATATTTTTGCTTCCGCTTGTTCTTGACTTAAACCAATAGATCCAATCGCTGGATGAGAGAATACAACTGTTGGAATTAATTCATAATCCATTTTTGCATCTGTTTTTCCATTGAATAAACGTTCTGATAATAGTTTCTACCCGCTTTAACTGCTACTGGTGTTAATTCTTTTTCACCAGAAACATCCCCTAGTGCATAAATACCAGGTGTTGTTATATTTTGATATTCATCTACTTTGAATAAATCCACGTTCATTCAAAGCCACTCCTGCTGCTTCTAAATTTAATTGGCTAATATCTGCTTTTACGTCCAACTGCCCAAATAACTTTTTGACTTGTATGAGTTGTACCATCTTCAAAATGAATTTGAATATCTCCATTATCTAATACTTTTCTAATTTTTGAGGAACTTTTATGTGTATGTAATGGTTGACCATTTTCTTCATTTCTTCCACTAACACTTCAACAATGCCTTGGTCAAATCCTCTTAATCGAAACTACTTTTACGAACGAATAAGTCGCTTTTTACTCTAATCCATGTAAAACTCCTGCTAATTCAACAGCAATATATCCTGCACCAATAATTGATACTGATTCGCGTAATTCTTCCCATGCAAATACATCATCAGAAGTTCCACCAAGTTCACTACCTGGAATATTGGGAACAAAAGCATATGAACCAGTCGCAATGACAATATGTTTTGCACGAATCTGTTCACCATTTACTTCTACTGTATTTTTATCTACGAAACGAGCATATCCTTCGATATAGTCAATTCCATTTCTATTGAAGTTGTTTGAAAAAGCTTGACGTGAACGTTCAATATAAGCTTGACGATTTTTCTTAATTTTTGAAATCAAATGAAGTTTCTCCAATTGTATATCCATAATCTGATGCATAATTTTTAAGTGTTTTGAGAAAACTAAAGCTCCATACCACATTACTTTTAGGAACACACCCAACGTTTACACAAGTTCCCCCAATGATATTTCCTTCAATAACGGCTGCCTTTGCTCCATGCATGGCTGCACGATTCATCGTAGCACTACCGCCACTTCCTCCACCAATTGCAATAATATCGTATTCTCTCATGATTTTTCCTCTCTCAGCTTTTATTTAAAATATCTATGCGTTTTAATTTTATCAAATTATCATGATCATTATCATAAGTTTTTGTCTTCTATGTTGCTCAAAGTAATGATTATTATGAAAACCTTATAATCTGCTTTCAAAAATCTTCCCAGTTTCCAATGAAAAATGGTAAAAATGAGTCAGATATCATACCATTCATTTTGAGAGTATTCTCAAATTTAGAAAGGAATTTTTATGAAACTAATGTATATCCTTGATAAAAATCAAGAGATTCCCCAAACCAAGATTTGGCACTCTATTTAATGATTGTCAGCATCTTCACTGTTTTACTTGTTTTTACTCATTGTTCTTATTTTATTTTATTCTATTAATTTTTACTGGAAAGATGAAAACATATTTTAAAACAACTACTGAATTATCCCGTTGTTAAACTCTTATTGCTTATAGCACGATTATCTCAGCAGCAAGGGGTAATTTAATTGGAGTGCAGCTCCATTATATTTTTATGGTTCATAATATTCTTTGTTTATTACCAGAAACGGATTAATCAAGATCCAGCATTGTATTACAGACCATTTTTACTAGAAGTATATTTGCAGCACTATTTGCCTTTTTAGAACATTTTGAAATTGTTCATAAATTTAACTGTACTTTTTGCACTGAATATGCAAGTTTGGCATCAAAAATCAAAAGCTGAGGTTACATTCTTTAATCCAAATTATTACGGAATCATTTGTTGTTTCGTATTATGATTGGTTTTTACCTTTCACAACAACCAAAAATTGGAAATGGAAAAGTCATCTGTATTATCGCTTGCTTTATCAATTTATTCGGTTTGAACTTTACTCAAAAATAGAACAGCTTTCCCTGCAATTATTTGCGGAGCTATTATTTATTTATTTACAACGATTAAAAAGTCTCTCGAGCATTTTTGCTAGTGTTGGCGTCTTTATTATTGGACTATTCTTCCTGTTTTCAAACGATATTGGAGTTCGAATGGAACATTAGATTCATCTCATGGATGAACGTATTTCCATTTGGAATGCAGGATTTACTCTTTTCAAACAAAATCCATGGGTGAAGGGCCATTAACCTATATGCATAGTTATCAACGTATTGGTGCGATTTATCATGAACATGCACATAGTATTTATATCGATACAATTTTAAGTTATGGATATATTGGTACTCTATTATTAGCCATCGCTAGTATCAAGCCCGTTCGTAGTTTAATCAGAAAATGAGTCGTCAACCTCAAAAACGTCCCAATTGTTGGATTATATGTTCTTTAGTCGTTGTTACGGTTCACGGAATTTTCGACTTAGCTCTATTTTGATCCAATCAGCTTTCATTTCTCTAGTTGTAATGTACAGCATTCCAATGTGGGGAAAAGAAACGAAACGATTGACATACGACACTGAGATAGATTCGACTAAAAGATCCTCTCGTTTGCAAAGGTCGCCAGCAGCCAGCAATTGCTGTCTCATGGCTAGATTGAGCCAAAGTCTCATTTCCTGCAGTGCTCAGTTAATGCTGGCTTTTTACTTCTGTCTACGAAGAAATCTTTTCTCTTTTATTCTTTTAGAACCTATATGATAAATTCACCTCATTGATCAACCTGTCTAATAGAAAATAAAAATAATCTTTTAACGTTACAAGCGGAGGAATAAATGAATTTTCTCAGGTAAAAGGCAAAAAGCCAGAAAATTTCTGGCTTTTGTGAGGAAAGATTCGAGACCAGCATCGAATTTTAGCCATGAGACTCGCATGAGCGAGGTTGCTAGCTGACACTACGTAAGGAAATGCTTTTGTTCTGTAGCGCTAACGAATGGTTACATTCTCTAATGCAACTAAGGCTGTTTGGATACGATCCATTGTCGTTTATCTTCCTCTTGTAAAGTAGCTTCTTTATTTAAGAAACGAATCGAATAAGCTAATGATTGGTAACCTTCTTGTACACTGTTCCCCTTTATACACTCAAATAAAGTAACTGATTGTAAATATTGACCTGCATTTTCTTTTAGTACTGCACTTAATGTTGCATGTTCCATTGTAACGGGAACTAATAACGCAATATCACGCGTCATTGACGGAATTTCGGTACAGATTAGCGAATCACCGTTCTTGTAATCCTTCACTAATAAAGGTTCCACCTAATAATTCAAAATACAAATGTATCTGATAAATCTAATTCTTTTGAATCACTGGATGAATTTTTCCAATAAATCCAATTAATTCTTCACCTAAATAAAATATAAGCTGTTTGTCCTGGATGTAATTGTTCAATTGCATCTGTTGCAACAAAAACGAGATACGATCATTACAGTTCAATTCTGCCAAAATAAGCTTCTAATACTCCTTTTAATGCGAAGAAAACTCAACAGGTTGTGCTAGTGGTCTGCCATGAAGTACACGTCCCATTCTCCCGTGTAACACAGATCCGATAACCTCTTCTTGGAAATCTTTAGACCGTTTTTATAATGAGAGAATACTGCCAACTTCAAATAAACTGAACATATTTGTTGAGAACGAGCGACATTATATTGTAATGCTTCAAGTAAGCTTGGTAGCATTGATTGTCTTAATTCACTCTCTCTACTCATTGGTAAGTCTCAAACGAATACTTGGTCTTTCTTCTACAGTAAACCAATAGAGATTTTTCAGGGTTGTTAATGCAAGAATACGCTTGTGATAAACCTGTCCTTGCATAAATTGACGAGTCCAGCGTACAAAAACGTTGTTCTCATTCAATCCACCTTGTGTACTTGCAGTTGTTGGTAATGTTGAAGGAATTTTTATCCATCCATAAATACGTCCCTACTTCTTCTGACTCAAATCTGCTTCAATCGAAATATCAAATCTCTACGCAGGAACTGTTACATGGAATACTCCTTCTTCTTCAACTGTTGGATAAGCTAATTGTTTAAATACTTGTAATACTTCTTCTGTTGAAAGGCTCATGTTCTAGAACATGGTTTTAAGCGTTCTAATGAAATAGAAAACTACTGGTAACTCTAATGTTGGTGATTGAGATAGCTACTCCCTCAACTACTTCACCATCTCCTAATTCGGCAATTAATGCTGCAGCTCTCTTACCAGCTTGTAAAAATAGTCGCTTTATTAATTCCTTTTTCAAAACGGCTGCTTGACTCACTTCTTAAATTATGTTTTGAGAAGCTAAACGAATGGATTTTTGGATCGAGATAATGCTGATTCTAATGCAACAGTTGTTGTAGTTTCAATAATTTCTGAATCTAATCCACCCATTACACCAGCTAAAAGCAACTGGTTTTTCTCCATCAGTAATGACACTTCATTACTTAATGTACGTCTCAACACCATCTCAATGTTACTAATGTTTCGCCCTCTTTAGCACGACGAACATGAATTTGTTTTGAATTTAAACGACTCATGAAATCAAATGCATGTAACGGTTGTCCATATTCCATTAAAAACATAGTTTGTACGTCAACGATATTATTAATTGGACTGAACACCTGCAGCGATCAATCGACTTTTTGCATCCATTGTGGACTTGGTTTTACGGTAACATCTTTAATAATTTGTAAGTGATAAGCTGGAGCATCTACTTCATCTTCAACTGATACTGTCATCCATGGATCTAATGAAGACGAACCACCTTCTAAAAATTCATCTGGTGTTAATGTATTTTCTAAATTATAAATTGAAACCACTCATGAACAGAACCTCTCATACTTAAAAGCATCTGCACGGTTTGCTGTAATGTCTAATTCCACAATCGCACTATCTAATGCTAAGGCTTTAACAGCATCCATTCCAACTTCAATAGCATCATCTCTCAAATACATAAAACGCCTTGTTCATATTCTTTTTGGTACTAATGAAGAAGGTAATCCTAACTCTTTGGAAGAGAACAAATCATCCCTTGAGATTCTACTCCTCTTAATTTTTCCACGTTTACCATCTACTGTACCACCAGCCCATTAGTGCTCCATGAGCTATACCAATAATTTTTGCCCTTTAGCAATATTTGGTGCTCCTACAAACGATTTGTAATGGTTCTCTCCGCAAATCATCTACGAGTTACAACATGAAGATGATCTGAATCTGAGATGATCTACCACTTCAATGCGACCTACGACTAAACCACTTAGTCCTTCACCTGGAACAGATATACTATCTACCTCAATTCCAGTACGTGACGATTTTTTCCCCTAATTCTTGAGGAGTAATTGAACCATCTAAATATTCATTTAACCATTCGATACGATAATTTCATATTCTCTTCTCCTTTTACTGTAAATTGATTTAAGAAACGAACATCATTCGTATAAAGTGAACGAATATCTTCGATTCCATATTTCTAAACATTGCAATACGGTCTTGTCCTAATCCAAAGGCAAATCCACCATAAACGCTTGAATCTACTCCAGCGGCTTCTAACATGTGCATTTGGATGAACCATCCCTGAACCTAAAATTTCAATCCAACCTGTTCCTTTACAAATCGAGAACAACCTTGGTCCACCACATTTGAAACAGCTAATATCTACTTCTAAGAAGGTTCTGTAAATGGAAGTAACTTGACGTAAATCGAACTTCACGTTCTGACCAAATAATTCTTTGGCAAATGCAGCTAATGTCCTTTTTAAGTCTGCCATTGTAATATGTTTATCAATTACTAATCCTTCAATTTGATAGAACTGATGTGAGTGAGTTGCATCATCATTATCACGTCTCAAATACACGTCCTGGACTAATCATTTTTAATGGACCTTTAGAAAAATCGTGTTTTTCCATCGTTCGTGCTTGAACTGGTGAAGTTTTGCGTACGTCAATAAATACTCTGGTGTAATATAAAATGTATCTTGCATATCACGAGCTGGATGATCTTTGGTAAGTTCATCATTTCGAAGTTATAGTGGTCTGATTCTACTTCTGCCTTCTACTACTTGATATCCTAAACCAATGAAGAAATCTTTCCATCATCACTCACGTGACTTAATACGTGTTTTGTTCCTAGATCATTGGACGACCTGGCATTGTAACATCGATTGTTTCTTTACGTAAAAAGATTCACACTAATGCTTTTTGCTTCTAAGTCAGATTTAATACTTGTAATTTTTCTTCAATTACACTACTGTAATTCGTTCCGCTAACGCTCCTACTTGTGGACGTTCTTCTGGAACGATATTTTTAATATTTTTAGAACTTCCGTAATAGGTCCTTTTTCCTAATTGTTGCACACAGAATTTGTTCAACTTCTTTTAACGTTTGAACTGTTTCTAATGCGAGCTAATACATCTTGACGAATCGCATCAAATTGTTGTTTTCATTTTCACTAAATCTCATTTTTCGTTTCCTCCTATAAAATCATTTTATCAACAGAAAGTCCTTACAATTCTAAAAATTGTAGGTGACGAAATTTATCATGGTACTACCACTCATTCCTGCATTGCAGGCACTCGGCGTTAGTTAACGGTAACGAACCGATCCATTATTCATCTATCGAATCCCAATGGCGACTTCGGAGTGAAAAGTTGTGAGATTTTCATGAAAGGCTTTCGGTCGCTGACCTTTCTCCCTAACAATGAAATTTTCTAACCCTTTTCCATCAATGTCTTTAAATATATGTGTTGTTTTATCAAAGCTCTCATGAATTGTCTAGTCCCTAACCTACCATTCAGAACGACAATCCACTATAAGAAGATTTGAACACCAATTGCTACAATAATGAGTAGCAATCATCGCAATCATCCAAATCGTTAAGAAGATTATATCTTTCTAATAATGGCTTTTAGGAACTGGAGATCTATTAAATCTCATATTCCTCATTATCTTGAGACCTTCTTTGCTCTAAACGTGTTCTCTCAAAGCTTTTTCGTGTTAATAATGGATTTCTTTTGGCATATTTTCTCCCTATTGATGCAATGCTGCATATTGAACAGCAATCAATCGTTTTGGCATCCGTGATTTCTCCATGATGGATTTTCTGAATGACTTCTTCCACTGGAATCCATTCCAATGGATACAAATTCATCTTCATCTAATGGCGCTCGCATCTGTTAAATGCTGAATTCCTTTAGCTTCATAAAGATGAATCTTTTCTACATACTATCCTGGAGTTGGTACTAAATCTACTACTTTTTCCATTCAGTGAGCACTAATTGCGCTTCTTCTTTCTAACTCTCTTTTGCTGCTTCTAACGGACTTTCTCTGATCATGATCTAATTTTCCTGCGAATTTCTAATGTGGTGAGCTTCGATAGCTTTGCTGATATTGACGCACCAATAAAATCTTTCCTTCATGAACAACAAGAACTCGCTACTGCTCCATTATGTAATACGATGTCTCTCGTTGATTGTTTTCCATTTGGAAGAGATACTACATGGTGTTCAACTGTAAAATACCACCTTTTGTATTTCACTTCTTTTGCACGGGTTACTTCTGTAAAATCATTCATAAATACGCCTCCTTAATATTATTATAGCTTGTCTATTCAATTTAGCTAATAAAAAGGCTTTTGAAAACTCAAAACCTTTTATTGATTAGTCCTTGTCTTCTTTACTGGAGCCACAGGAACAGTCGTATTGTTGTTGTCGTACTGTTGCAGCTAGAGTATTTTTTGTTGGACTTGTGCATTCGCTGCTTGTTAGTGCTGGACGATTTCCTGCTTAGAGTATTTGTTTGTCCATTAGCAGTTGTGTGGGATGCGATGTCGTTGAACTCTTTCTTGATGGAGTATGCATCATACACTTTGTTTCGTAATTCAGCAGCAAAGTCCGCAGGAATTCCATTTGAAAAATATGGTGCAACTACTGATACAACAATTCAGGATTATCAGAAGGAGCATAAGAAGCAAATGTAGAGTTCTCACTTCCTTTTTGTTTAAATTCAGGTAATGGTCCACCATAGAACGCTTCTACCTGTCCCTGTTTTACCAGAAACAGAAGGTGTGTAATTTCTAAATGTATAAGCCAGTTCCTGTTTTCGACCATGTGTTACGATATAATCCCTCTTTAATATGGATCAATTAATCCTGCTTCTACTTGGAGAGAATTCATAATTTTTGTTGGAACAACTGTTTCTAAATCACCAATTCCTCCATCTTTTCCAGTTGTATGAATTTCTTTTACTAAACGAGGAGCAATACGTGACCACCATTGGCAATAGTAGCTATATATTGAGCTAATTGTAATGGCAGTATATAAGTCAAACTGACCGAACGCAAAGTCCAGTGCAGAGAAGGCAGCACCTGTACCACCATTATATCCTTTTTCCTTCATTAGGTAAAATCAATTCCGAGTACCCCTAAACCAAATTGAGCATAATACTCACGTAATTTATCAAATACGTTAAGATTAATATTTAATTTTCTCCGCCTTTTTATATTCATATTGTCCGCCCATTCTCATGGCTAGACTCAATCTATATAAACGTTTGAAAAGAACGCTCAATCGCATCTAAATCCGTTAATGGAATACTACCATCACGGTTGAATACCGAACTTTTTGGCTCAGACGCTTCAAACTCGATTGGTTCATCGACTTGTATTATCTCTCTCTGTATTAACTCCATCCATATAACCAGAAATAACTGTGTGCTGCTTTACGCAGACCCCATCCCAAAAAGGCTCCATTAATAGCACCCTAAGGCATCATCTTCAATTCCAGTTACTTGATAACTTTCATTATACTTTTCTTTTACCAGTGATTCCTAAAATGTCTCCTGATTTTGGATCCATTGCTACAACATACACTCCGGTCTGCAGTGGCATCTGATAATCCTCGACAGCTTTAGTAACAATATCTTCTAATTTCTTTTTGGAAATCTGTATACAATTGTCATCACTAAGTTCGAACCAGCTTTTTCCACCATAACGTTCTTCATGGTTAACTACTTCCCCTCGATTATTTGTTTGGTGGCTTTGAACGACTGTTTTTGTTCCACTTAAACAGATTCATATTGTTCTTCTAAATAACTAGTTCCTACACGGTCATTTTAATGAATACCCTTGTGTTAATAAAGAACGAACTCGATCAGAAGGTAAACCTGTTGTTTCAGAAGATACTGAACCTAAAAATTGTTTTTAACATATCCCCCATTGGATATTCACGATCCCAATCTGAATCGATATCAATTCTTTTAATTCTCCAAGACGTTCACTAGCCGAGGCAACTTCTTGTTCTGTTACAGAATCATTTAATCGTAACAGTGGATAAGGCATAAGCACTATTCATCTTCGTAAAAATAGCAATCGCTTGTTTTTCACTATCTGAATAATTAATTTGATTATCCGTTACATGCGCTAATTGCATTTCATATGTTTTACTATTTGATAATCCTTCTTTTGAAGCTTTCTTTCTTCTGCAGTTAATAACTTGCTCGCTTTATCTGGATGAGTCGCAAACCAATAATCTTTTAAACTCTCGGTCTCTTAATTTACTTGTATCTACTGTAATAAATTCTGTTAATGCAGTTTCCAACATACCCTCAGTTGTTACATCCCGAACGAAGCACTGTAGTTCACTGCTAATTTTGGTTTTATTTCTAAGCACTTTTCCTTTACTATCATAAATAGAACCCCTGAACTGCTTTTTGCAGTAGAAGTTTCTGTACGTTTCACTAAAGTGATGAAATCATCGCTGACTAATTGAACATACGCTAATCGTCCGATTAATACTATAAATGACACGATATAATAAATTTAATCGAAATGGAATATGTGATTTTTCTTTATAGGACGATTCTTTTCTTTTTATTAATCATGTATTTCACATCCATCTTTTAATATTCACTGCTCTATTAGAGCATAATTTAAGTTGGTTTCATACTATTTCTATCAGAATTTAAAATTATTTAAACTTAATTAGTGAAATTTTAAGCAGTTTATTAACCCCCTTTCAAATTTAAATTTTCCTTCATTCATTTTTTATGTTATACTTTTTCTCAAAAAGATTATTGGAGGATTTTATGAGTTACCTTTAGCTATTTCTGGTTGCCTTCTTGGGTTGTGCAGGCGCTGGAAATCTTATCTCAGACACCTTGCTCGAATTATCCCATGTATTAGTGTACTCAGTTAGGATTATGGATTATCTTCTTAATCTCCCATTTAGTAGATGGCAAAACACTGCAAAAGAATTAAAGAAACTACCTGTTTTATCTGGAATGGCTACTTTCCCGATGGCAGGGAATGATATTAGCTTCTTATTTACTACGTACCGTTCCAAGTGTACCTCTCTTAGCTATCAAATTCTTTGGTGGTTCTCGTTTCCTATTAGATATTGGACTAATTACTTATTTTTACGATTCTAATAATGAAATCTAAAGAAAAATTTGCGCTACTCCTTCTTGGACAGTATTATGTGTTGGTATCCTAGCTAGCTGCTCACTTATCCTGTTGTAGGAATCATTGAAATTGCCTCATGCAACGATTATTTTTGGCTTTTATCTTAACGTTTTATTTATATCCACGTATTTATTTAGATTTGAAGAAAAGCCACTTCAGTTGAATTATTAGGACAAGAAGGAATTTGTTGTGCTCCATTTTTCATTGCTACTAGCTTCACTCGTACGTGTAGGGGGACATCAATTATTAACATACTCTATCATCATGATGATTATCTCATCTCAAATATTTTTCTTTTTAGTCTTAAGTCGCTTACCGCAAATTTTTAAAACAAGGATTCAACCCGCATTTTCAGCTTTTAACATTCCCAACTATTGTTACAGCAACTTCCTAAAAATGGCTGAAAGGAATCCTCAACATTCTCTATTGAATGTATTCGTTAAAAGATTGAAAACACTGAGTAACAGTTTACATGTTTAATTTTATCTTAGTTGGTTATCTAATCTGGATGAAAAATCATCATCTTAAAATAAGAAAAGGGTAAACACTATTTTCAAGTGTCTACCTCTTATCATCATCACGTAGCTCTAATGTACGAGCAATTTCTTCAAAACTACTATTTGGTTTGAATTTCAAATGTTCCTGCTTAAAATATTTTCTGCAATATTGTTTTCTAATAAATAATCTACAAATCTTTTGAATCAGTGGTAACTCCCTTCTTTTAATTTGAGCAACATCACTTGAAACTTCACCACTTTCAGCTGTAATGAAACGAGAACTTATCCGCAACTTTTGCAGTTTCTTTTGTCGTTGACTCCGTTGTTTTAGCAGCCACTATTTGTAGCTTCTGTTGTTTCTTCGGTTGTTTTAACGGTGTCTGTTACTAATGAGTAAATGAACACTATCTAATTGATAAAAGAATCTGGAACAAATATTTAGCTTCACAGTTGTTAAGCTAAAATAATAGCTGATAAAAAGAAACGCAACACCCTAAAGAGCGAAATTTTGTTTTCTCATATGACCCTCCTTAATGTAATCCGATTCCAATAGCTATCAATCACTAATTGAACTGTAGAAACTGAACAGTACATTGGTAGACAATTTCTTCATATGAACCACCATGACTAAATAAAGTCAAGATATGTTTACATTAATACTAGAACTCTTCTTCTTGTTGTTCTGGATTTGTGAAATAGTTGGTTCAGTATAAGTTGGTGTGGTTCAAATACTGGTTTCATGTCTTCTGCTGCAAATCTTGGGTGAATGTTGGTTCTGGTTCAACAACTGGTTGAGGAATAAATGTAATTCGGTTCAGGTTGTGGAGCTTGTTCAACAGGAACACGATAAATTGGTGTTCCTTCAACTCTTGAATCTTTAAAGAATACACTTCTCGATTCAATTCTAATAAGCCTTCCTTAATTCATCTAATTCATCTTCATGTGCAGTTGTCTTTTGGAGAACAATGGAAGCTGAATAAGATACTGCTAAAAGCCTAATAATGCTACTACTACGATCCAAACGTGCATTTTCTACTCATTGGCAAATATATTTTACTACTATTGCTAAAGAATGTTTGATCACCAAGTTTATTTTATTACAAGCCAGATTACATCTTTACTACGAATCGTGAAATCCTATTAAAATATAGAAGATTACTCCGTTTCTCCATTAATCTCGAGTGAAAGATTTGTTTTTCTTTATGACTTAACACCTAATAATTTTGACGTAAATCTTTCATTCCATGTTTGTGGTCCAACTTCAGCTTTTCTTCTTGTGCTCTGCCTTCTTGTTGATCTTCAATGTTTCATCTGATGTTTCAATTCAAATACTTTTTGTGTTTTTGTAATGTTTCTAAATCAATAATACCTCGTTCATTTTCACGAGACGGTTTCAATCATGAAATTTTCAGCAACATTTCTGAATTTTTGAATTAATTGATTTGTTGTTTTCTGACACTTGTCTTTGTGCCGTTACAGCATCTTTTGACGTAATAATGTCATCAGCGAATTGCACAGTTTGATTTTTCCATAACCGTGGAATCGTCGTTGTAATCGATGATTGAATTTGCTACAGCTAATGCTTGTGGTTCGTATTTTGAGATTAAACGAATTTTGATGAGTGCTTGTTGGATCGTCATTTTGATCCTCGATTAATTTTAAATCGCGTTCTCTTTTCTGAGCGTTCTAAAAATTGTTCTAAGTCATTGACGACTTCTACCTCCATTTGGTCTCCTGATGCGTGCTTTTTCTAAAAGCTGCGGAATCATGCTTTCTTGTAATTCTGCTAATTTTAATTCTCCGCTGCAATATAAATATTTAAAGCATCAAAGAAATCTTTTATTGCGTTGATACGATTGTCAATGATAAATTAATCATTTAATAATCCATTTTCCTCATGGTCTAAACGAGTCGAAATTTTATCAACGTGCAGGCAACTGTCTTGCTATTTGCTTGCATTTCATCATCTACTTCTTAATTTTCCAAAAGAGAATTTTGCGGAAAGAGTCCTTGATTTTCACTTCTTACGTCATTTTGGATCTGTTTCATTTAAACTTGTAGCTCCATTAAGTCGTTTCAGCTCAATTTCTCAGTATCTTTTTGCTTGCACATGTGAAAGCATTTGAGTAGAAAACTCTCCTAATTGTTTTCGAGGCTGCAGCCCCATAACTAATAATCGTTGTAAATCATCAATTTGTTTCGCTAATGCACGACTTGTTCTTGATGTTTTCATCCAATGATCGGTGTTCTTTGAGACTAGCTGCAGTTTGTGTTGCTGGAAAATCATGGATACTTCCCAATGATGAATGGTGTTTTCACTCCTGTGTTAAATGGATTCTGAATTAAATCTTCTACTGTTGAGAGTTTTGTCTGTCATCTATATTTCCTCTAAAAGTCTTCAAACTCTTCTTTTGAAGACTTGTTTTGAAGATGTTCTCTTTCTAAATTTAAATCACTAAAATCTTGTGCTTGGATGCACGATAGTCTGCTTCCACTTGAAGACAATCAATCCTATCTCAATTCCATTCGTTTGATCTAGCACTTGATAAGTTTCTTGGGTGCTAGAAATGTGTTTTCGATTTCAATGTGTCATGATTTCTTCTAAGCCTGGTAAATACGTATTTAAAAACACTTATCACGCTACGCAAGCGTTTCGGATGTTGGACAATTTCTTTAAAATAATCTTTTAAAATTGTTAATAGTTGGTAACCGATTAGCATATGGCTTCTAGTTTATTATTTTGTTTTGTATAAGCTTCGATTTGTTGAATTTGAGTGCTCGATTCATTTTTCTCTAGGTACATCGACTTTCTGTTAGACCTGCCTTATTATAAATCTCTTGTTGTTTTCTGACGGACCTTGTAATTCTTTTTCCTTACATGTGGATATGTTTTCCAATTTGGTGGATTCATTTCTTTATGGAATAGTACATGAGATATGCCATAACATAATAAAAGAAGTAAAAACATTTCTGCAGTCTATGCATTCTTACAAAACTCTTGGACTGAGCTGCTACAAAAGAAAAATAAGCTTAATCGCTTGGATGATGTGTTTTCTTCATGAGACTTCTCATCAACTCTCTATGGAGGCAAATTATAGCATGTCGTCCCACGACAATGGGACAAAAAGTATGATTCATATTTTCTTTAGAGAACCTAAATGTTAAAGATGTTTGGCTGGCTTGCAAAGGACATGATTAGCCCTTACGGGTCTGCTTGGCTAAAATTTGCTAAAGATCTCAAATTTTCCTCTAATAAAATCTAATGATGATCAGATTTATGTACTGCTAATTCTAAAAGTCTTTTCTTTAATATTTCATCCACCAATTCCTAGACTTATCGCTAATAACATTTTCATAAAAAGTAAGACTCTTTCATTTTCGAAAATAGTGCACATACTTTAATCTCATAAATTAGTAAAGGGTGTGGAAATGTCTAAGATTATGCACAAAGGGAGATTGTGTATATTCTTAATTGTTTAACTTTTAGGCTATATGATATTTAGTATTTTTGTTAGTGAGTTTTCATTACTATGGATTTTCTTTGCAATTCCTTGTAGCATCTGGATATTATTTTATATTCCTAAAAGATCATTTCTTTAAAGATTGGACTCCCACGATTAAGTGCATCTTATATTGGTGTCATTATAATGTTATGTTTCGTTAATCCTCGTATTTTTGTTTCAAATGACCTTAATTCTTTTGTGTATCGTTCCAGAGTAGAATGTGC
>BNJS01000510.1_pt1 | contig 59177 bp, 113 predicted proteins | sample 8540461 | NCBI WGS metagenome assembly BNJS01 (sample SAMD00202454, study PRJDB9452) | human saliva metagenome | isolation source: human saliva | place: Japan
GGCCATGCATTGCTTCGCCATTTGATTTGCAGGGTAATATTTGGTCTTTGGCATGCCGTTGGAACCGAATAGACGGCAAATGAAATATGTCACCACATAACCGCTCACGTTTTGCACTCAGCATAGCCAAGAAAATCATCACACCATGCGCTAAGATATTATCACGGCTAACGGCAGTAACGCCAGCTAAGATGATCAATACAGCCACAGCACCTACTGTTGGCAAAGACTCTTCACAGGTTCAATGCGAGACCCGATGAAATAGTTTTACAATAATACCCAATGCAATTGGCACAGCAATGATTTTCACGATGGACATGAACATCTGCCAGAATGCAATATCTACTGTTTGTCCTGCGTATAGCACGATGAAGATTGGTGTTAATACTGGTGCTACTAACGTGATATCTTGTCGTCGCAGATACGGACAACGGTACATTACCATTTCGCCAAGAATGTTATCACATTGATGCGGTGTACCGCCTGGGAGCGTCCTAACAAGATAAATCCTAAGGCGATTTCGGTGGAATCCAAACAGTTAGCCCACTAACCAACCGCTAGTGGCATCCACAAGAATTGAATCAAGGAAACCAAGATCACTTTACCACGGTTGTTTAAATACGTCTAAGAATACTTTCCCTGTTAATCGTTGCCCATGCTAAAACATGTAACTAATTGTAACAAAGGAACTGTTTGTTTCTGTCATGCCCATAAATACTTCTGGCACTAAGAATGCGATGACTGCTACAGCCAACACAATCCATGCTAGGTAATCATTGAACAAGCGATTGATACTACGAATAAAATTCTATGTAACCTACTTTCTATAAAAACATGAGAACTTTTCAATTATAACAAATCTCCGTCCTAAAATAAAAGATAATTATAGTAAATTTATAATATATTTGTCCGTTTATGTGTTACAGCTATATCACATGCTCCTGTACATGCATGAAACTCGTTATGCACCAATACATAAAAAGCTATGATGACAGCACCAATTCCCTATCACCTAAGGTATTGGTGCTGTTTTCTCTAATGAACCGACTACTGTCAATCCAACTCATTCACTTTCCAAAAACATTCTGAATCGCAGGATTTTTCATCATCTCAGCTTGTTCTTCTGGCGTAATGACTGTACTTTATCCTCGGTCCACATTAACCAAGCATAGGAAACTCTAAATGATCGCCTTGGTTCGCACGGAAATTGGTGTGCCATCAATTTAGGGATTTCAATCATATCCCCTTCTTGGACGTCTTCCACGGTGTCGCCTAGTAAACATTGGCCCTTTCCACGGAAGATCATGACCATATGCGTATGCTCATGGCGTTCCATGGTGCTATATCCACCTGGTTGCACTTCAAAAATAGCGAAACTGACAGGGAATATCCCAAGCTCCATCGAAGAGAACTTGACGGGGTTACATCTTAAATGGGCTATTATCTTGCTTGTACACCAAGGTATCTACGCCGTCCCATGTGTATGTTTCTTGATTAAACTTTACGTATCATAATAACTCCCTAAAAGGGATATCTAGGAATCGTCTATCCTTATTTGAATATCTTTTACTACCTCAAAATGCCGCCATGTTCATGAACATAGTCTTTCACAGATTCCACTTCAAAAACCTGTTTCGTCGATAGTCGCACTGAATAGCCGCCTTTCAATTTTGTGCGTCGAAAGGAATACGCACTTTTTGTTTTTAAATCTACTGTGGATTCCAAAACACCTGGTAACCCACGAACAGCACCATTACAGTATTTTCACAATTCACACCCATCATACCTGGAACGAAAATAATTTTTAGTCACATTACCTGTGCTACCACAACCGCAATCTTTACACATAATTCCTCCTAGTTATTTTGTTTATGACTATTTTTGCCCCTATGCGTCTACATCAATTGTTTCTGCTTTAGCAGGTTCTTCTTCACTACTATCACCGCTAACAGCATCTTTGAATTCATTAATGCTTTTACTGATACTTGCCAATTTCTGGCAATTTTTGGGTACCAAAGATAACAAGCGGCAATAATTAAAAATAAGAAATAATTCTTGTGTGCCAAAATTAAAACATGCCTAATACTCGTATTTCAAATTAATTATTGTTTATGGCAGCTCATCCACATACCATTCCACTGGATCGTGTGTTAGCACGGCACTCTGCAGACAATGGTTCATACGATCTTCCCAAGAATACTTTCATATTCCTTGCGTTGGCGAAGTATTATACGTGTTAGAGCAGCTCTTTAGAGTACCTTACTACTGTAAACCACACAGATTTTGTACGTACCAACATCGAAGGTCAATGTTACCCGTTGCCACACTTTGCCATCTTCACAGCCACGACCATGCGTGGTCACGCTCATAGAGTGCTTCTGATTTAGGAATAAGGATGCTGCGGTCCATCGTCACCTAGTACCTAATAGCACTAAGTCGATGTGCTCCTTTTCCGTGCGTTTCAAGACCATTTTTCACTTCTTGCTCATATTTATCCGCACATCTGCTACGGTGCCATTATTTCGTAGGCACTGGATAATAACTGGGCGCCCCATAATATTGCCGAATAAACGATCTTTGCACGCCCAAAATTGTTATCTGGATTAGATCGTGTACAAATCGCTCATCGACCCAAAGTGAAGAAAATATGCTCCCAATCGATGCGATTCGTAGTATCTTATCGGAATCCAGCAAGGAGAACAGTGCATCTGGCGTAGTTCCTCCAGACACTCGCACTACGCATGTCCCTGCTTTCTGCAATACATGTGCTGGTATAGGTTAAAAATCGTCTCTACCACCGCTTTTTTAGCATAGTCATCTCCCGTAGGAAAAATGCATGAATTATATCTCTCCGCCACCGCCAAGATCCTCTTCTATTAATTCTTCTGCTTCTTTTGGTCCTTCACCGAAAGCCGGATAGAAACATAATGGTGTTAAAGTCTCGTCATTGCGTGTCTCACGCTTCCATCAATGGCTTCAAATAAACGCCAGATTTTTTCACCGCATCATTGCGAACAACAGCGTTTGGTCACCCAATAAGCCATCTAAAATTAATCGTTCATAGGCATCTGAATATCGCTAACTCCACGGAATCACTGTAAGAAAAGTCCATTTCCAATGTATTCACACAGAGTTTAGAACCTGAGATTTTCACCCCATGCGACAATCCCATCCTTCGATTTGGTTGCATGCGAAGAACGAGTGCGTTTGTGGTTAAAGTCTTTCGCATGGAATGGCTTTGAATATGGAATGTGAATTGGTCGAAAGTAATCGCAATCTCGCTTAGATCGGCAATCGTTTCTGTGCGCAAAATAGAACGGCACATCACGCCATCTCCAATTATCGACGAACAATTTCAATGCCACATAGGTTTCCGTCATAGATGTAGGTGGTACATTTTCTTCTATCCGATAGTCTGGCGCTGATCTGGTCTGGATTTTGCCGATTCCACATATTGACCACGCACCGCCACATCTGCTAAATTTTGTCGATGTGAGCCGAATGGAGGAAATCAACTTAGCAATTTCATCACGATAGTCATCGGCATTAAAACTTGCTGGTGGCTCCATAGCACAAGGACAAGACTTGATCATAGGTTTTGCACCACATCTCGCAGCCCCTGCGCCATCGTAATACCCTCGCCTGTTTTCTACGCCTAGCTCTTCCGCTACGGTGATTTTCATACGCTCGATATATTTGCGATTCCATAATGGCTCAAAAATAGCATTGGCAAACCGGAGCATTTGAAAAGTATTTTGCACCGTTTCTTTCTCCAAAATAATGGCTCGATACGGGTACGTTTGTTTCTTCTGTAATATATTTCTTTAACGCCGCGATCTAAAGCGATGGCACTTTCCAAATCATGACCAAATGGTTTTTCAATGATTACACGAGACCAGGAACCCACTCTTCTAATAGTTGTGCCTCATGTAGTTCTACGAACGATAGGCTCGAACAATTCTGGTGGCATTGCCAACAGAACAACGCATTCTCGCCGTACTGTACTTTCAGTACTGTTCTAACCTTCTCTGTAACGCCACATAGGTCGCTGGGTTCCGTATATTGCCCCGCCACGTAGGAGAATCGTTCAATGAATTGACGTTCTTCTTCCGTTGGCTCACGGTCGCCTAGTATGGATACTTCACTTGTTCACGAAACTCCCGTGACTCATCGCTGCATGAGCTACGCCCACCACAGCTACTTTCTGTGAAAGTAATCCCTGTTGAAACAAGGAATAAATGGCTGGTAATACTACGCTTTGTCAGGTCTCCGGATAGCCCCTGAAAATAACGATGGCACCTGCCCCTGGTGTATGATCTCATAGATAGTTCTTCTCTACATTATAGGACACATTCATGGTGAATCTCCTTTACATCATTTCCTATTGGAAACACTAATACTGTACCTTTTATTATAAGCATAAACGACGGCCTTGACAATGGTTATCCGATTTTGACTTTTTTCTTTCAATAGTATATAATAAATAGGCACAATTTGTAAAGTATTTATTAATCTATGAGGTGATTATCACATGGCAACGAGAAGAGAAGCACGATTTAAGTTATGCCGTCGCTCGGTGTGAATGCTCGGTCACGCGAAGGCTTTAAAACGTGTAAAAAAAGACCAACGTCAAAAGAAAATGTCTGAATATGGTCTTCAATTATTAGAAAAACAAAAAGTTAAAGCATACTACAACTTGCTAGAACGCCAGTTCGTACGCTATTACGATAAAGAGAAAAAAATGCACGGTGTTACAGGTCAAAACATGTTGAAATTGTTGGAATGCCGTTTGACAACCTTGATATCGCATTGGCTTCGGTAACTCCATCCGCCAAGCACGTCAAATGGTAAACCATGGCCACATCCTTGTTAACGGCAAACGCGTTGACATCCCATCCTACCAATGTAAACCTGGTGATGTGATCGAACTTCGTGAAGCTAGCCGTGACAACGAAATGTTCAAAGTGAACTTCAAGAACTTCGTTCTTTCGAAACTTCCTTACATCGAAAAAATCTTGACGCTTTCCAAGGCACATTAACTCGCCTTCCTGAACGTGAAGAACTTCCTATCGAAGTAAACGAAACATTAATCGTCGAATTGTACTCCAAATAATAGGATACTACAGCAACCAGTCTTCGGATTGGTTGCTTTTTTATGCCCTAATGGTTGAAATTATTGTGAGTAGTTTATATAATGAAAGTATATATCATTTATTATGTGTTAAGGAGTGCGATTATGAAAAACTGTTTCTTTACTCAACGATCTTTTTCACTCTTTTCAATGTCAGCATTTGCTGTTTCATTAGATGAGCTGAGAAATTCACCTGATCGTATACAAACATATTTATGTAGATTCAAACTATTGATAAATATATATGAAATACCTTCTATCAATGTCATCAGATATAACCCACCTTACTATACTATAAATGCCACAACCTACAATGTTTCATATGATCAAAAATTTAATAATAAAACACGATGAGGTATTTTTACAATCATAAACTGCTCTGTAAACTCTTTACGATTAAAAATTTAGTACAACAGATGCTATAGTCAGCTGAATTAAAGAAAGATACTGGTATAACATTTCAATTCAGAGGTATGGAAGCTTATGACTATAACGGACAAGTATCAATGCCATACCAATATATCGACCCTTCGAGTTCTCTATTCCCGCCTTTAAAAGCCCATATGTTTTCTCCTGGTTATATGGGTGCTATGTACAGTTTCCTTTAAAATCCTATAACATGTACTTTAACCCACCTCCTTCCAAAAAATCAATTATTCTAAAGGTAACCACTATGTCACAAATTCTCTTATCAATTTTTTACTTTATCTTAGCCGGCATTGCCGAAATCGGCGGTGGCTATTTAGTATGGCTCTATCTGAAAGACGATCAAAGCCCCCGGTATATGCGTCGCTGGCGCTATTACCCTCATCATTTATGGTATTATCCCTACTCTACAGGAAGCACCTTTCGGCAAGGTCACGCCGCCTATGGCGGTATCTTCATCGCGCTCCATTTTATGGGGCCATTACGTAGACGGCATTACTCCCGATCGGTATGATATCATCGGTAGTATTGTATCTCATCATTGGGGTACTCACTATTACGTATTATCCTCGGCACTAGAAATCCAGTATGCATATTTACGCTCTGCATTTAATTATGATACAATACAGATAGGCTAAACTAACAAGGAGTATCTAACATTGATACTAACTCTCTTCCGTCACAAATTGTTAGTAAAAACCTAGCACAGCATAAATACTGCGCTAGAGTATTATATGTATTAAAATTTTTCACCATAGAAGATCAATTCTTCGTCTTTCACAAGGGCATAGGAGCGCGTGCGCCCAATCCCATGCGGTCTGCCTGCAGTAAGATGGCTTTGCCATTCGCCGTTAGGGGAAATATCTTTGAAATAATCCCATGTGCGTTTTTCCACGTGCTCAAATCACGCCGTTTCTACTGGTGTAGCTTGAGCGATAATATCGCCCAAAGCCTCATCCATAGCTACCATATCATAGGATACAACAATACCTAAGTTGCCTACAGATTTCATTGGTCGCACCAGCCTCTTTCAGCTTGTCTTGGTTCACATAGTCGGCTTACGATGTCCATCGCACACCTACGTGAAAGCGTTGACGATTTCGAGTGGCAGCCTGCACGCATATTCCGCCACCGCTTTATGATGTTCTGTTCCTGTTAAGGATACCAGCTCACGGCGACCTTCCGCTGGCAGAATACCAACCTGTATTGTTCACGGCACCAGAGAAATCCACTGTATTCATTGGCTTTTTAATATGGTTCACGGAAATCACCACATCACTAGTAGCAATGCGTTCATCGATATAAGCTACTTTCACAGATTCACCATCAGGAATGATCACCTCACGAGAATTGTTGCTAGGCTCATCTACATAGACCACCGTGCCCCCTTCGGACTCAATGCGGTCTTTCATATACGCCACTACTGTTTCATACTTCATAATCACTGTGCAAATCATTGCGAAGTAATGCCACTCGTTTGCCCGCGCAACCTATTTCCGCAAAGCCAATTTTGCGCAATAAAAATTCCAATCGTTTATGAATTAATTCTTGATTAACCTCTTGCAAAGGGGAGTAATATACTTCCATATCATACCTCCTACAACTATATCATTTTGTAAAATAAGGGCTGCATCTACTGATACAGCCCTTACCTTGGCGGAGAGAGGGGGATTTGAACCCCGCGCCAGTTTCCTGACCTACCGCATTTCGAGTGCGGACTCTTCAGCCACTGAGTACCCTCCGTATACGACGGCGTTCTTTGAAAAATCTTTCATCATCTGACTGCATTCCTCTTGCAATACACCTGCCAATACTTCTGGCTCGTGATTTAGATTCGGATGTGAAAGTACGTTAAACAAAGATTCTACCGCACCGCCCTTGTAATCGCTACTGCCATAGACAACGCGATCAATGCGACTGTTAATAATGGCACCAGCACACATAGGGCACGGCTCTATCGTAACATAAAGCGTGCAACCGGTCAACCGCCATCTTTCGAGCAATGCATTTGCCTCACGAATGACTAGCACCTCTGCATGGGCCTGTGGCATCATGGTCCACTTCACGACGGTTGTGATGACGGCTGATAATCTTGCCTTCATGCACTAACACCGCTCCAATAGGAATTTCTCCCATATCATAGGCTTTACGAGCCTCCACAAGAGCCTCTCGCATATATTCTTCATCTGTCATACTTTCACTTCCTTTCGAACACTCATACACAATAGCATACCATACTTTCATCCAATCGTCACTTGTTTCGCTATATAGCCTGTGGCGTTCGTAGTAAATAGAGGAATACAGTAACACACCCTTCTCAAACTATACGGTGGTTATGTTTGTTCAGGGGTATGTTACGGTCTTCTTACATTTGTGTGATTTAGGTAGAAAAGAACGCCACAAGGCTACTACTCGTAATGGCGTTCCTCAGAGAAAATGTAAAGTAAGGTCCTCTGTTACGATATATTCTATTATTTTATGGTATAATAAAAGGTATATGCAAACTGATTTATTAGCATCTATTGAGGTGAACGATTATATGGAACAACGAGCGTTTAGTAAGATCAATGTGGGCCTTGCCATCACGGGCAAACGTGACGATGGGTACCACAACATAGACACGATTTTTCAATCTATTTTCTTGGGGGATTCTCTTCATTTCGCGCGTCATCATTCGGTTGTGTTCTCCGGCGATGCACCGGATCTACCCTATTATATGACCCGCTTAATTCCCTATACTGAAAGTAATATCGCTATGAAAGCGCTTCGCATGGTGCAAGACTATACAGGCTGTCAGCAGCAGGGGCTGCCATCCATCTATTAAAGCGAGTGCCCCCAGCAGCAGGTCTTGGTGGCGGTAGCGCCGACGGCGCTGCTATGCTACTGGGGCTCAACAAATTCTGGGACCTTCGCTTAACAGAAGCAGAATTGCTCTCCATGGCGCCTAAGCTTGGATCCGACGTACCCTTCCTATTGAAAGGCGGTACTGCTGCGTGGCCAGTACGTGGTGAAATTTTTAGAATCCTTACCTACAGGACCAGCGCAGTGGCTCCTCATTGTGAAGCCTGAGATTAGTATCTCCACGGCAGAGGCGGCTACGGTCGTTTCTCTGGTTCTTCTCGTGTCACCACATCCACGATAGATGCCGTCACAGAACATATAAAAAGCTGAAGGAGTTTCGTCAAGCTTTCACAGAACAGTGACAATACCTTTGAAGAGCTTATCTTCCCATTGCACCCTGAACTTGTAGCGTGCAAGCACTTCTTCGTAGACCGTGGATTCCCTACGATCATGACGGGCAGTGGTCCCTACCATGGTTGTCCTATTGAGAAAAAGCCATGGAAGCTATTCGTTTGCTAAGAAGAAATTAAAACAGCCGGTCATAACTGGCTTTCTCACTAATTACGAAAACACATGATGAGGAGGCACTACCATGACTGCACCCACGTTTACAACCCATCCGTTTAGACGCGTACAAACCGCTTCGTGAAATTGTGAGCGATGCCTTGCGCCAAGCCATCCGCGACGGCATTTTACCCTGGCGAGCGCCTTCCCATGGAATTCCCCTTGCGGAAGAACTCGGCGTCAGCCGTACACCCATTCGGAAGCCATTCTGCATTTTAGAGTAAGAAGGGCTTGTGGTAATGATTCCCCGCCGTGGCACCTATGTGGCAGATATGAGTTTGAAAGATATCACTGAGGTGTTTGAACTTCGCTCCATCCTAGAAGAATTGGCGACTGGAGCTCGCAGAGGAGCGCATTACTAATGAAGAAATCGAAACTTTGGAGCAAAGACCTTGTGGAAATCGGGAACTACATGAACGATCTCGACAAAGTTGTACAAGCTGATATTCTATTCCACGAAATTCTCTATAAGGCATCTCGCAACGATCGTCTCGTAGAAATGATTCACAACCTACGAGAACAAAACATTGCGGTTCCGCACTCATCTATGAGTCAAACAGGTCGCCTCGCCAAGACTTGGGACGAACATCGCCAACTAGTGAAGCCATCTCCGACCGAGATATAGAACGAGCGCGCCAATTGCTCGCATCCATATGGAAGAGTCAGAAAAACATTGCTCTGCTGGCATGCAATTACAAAAGTCATGAAGAGGTAAGCTTTTGTTATATCCTGAAAAGGGTCCTTCGTACCTTTTTCTAATTTATTATAACATATAGGGCTACTCATCTAAGAACCCTCGAAACATATTACAGAACATACGAAAGGGCTGTAACAAAATAGCTCATAATAGAAAATAGAGGAAAGTTGATCAAAAACTATCAACTTTCCTCTATTTTTGTATATTTTATTAAGCAAAAGGGTCCCGAAGGACCCTTTTCATTGGTATAATGTAATTATGAACAAAAACTAATACCAATGCATATAATTATACCAAATTGGCGAGACCTCGCCAACTAGTTTTACCATTGGATTATGGCATTTTTGATCAAAGAAAGCGACGCCAGTGCGGTTACTCGATGCTGTATTAGAGGAGTTGAACTATACAGAGTTACAGCATTTGTATTCTTCCAAAGGGAGAAAATCTAAAGTTCCACCGCATATTCTGTTTAAAAATTTTTATCTATGCTATGTCCGAGGGCGTATATTCTACACGTGCTATCCAAAAACAATGTGAAGAAAATATACATTACATGTGGCTTTTTACAAGGATATCCTGCACCAAGTCACATGACATTTCAGCCTTTTTGCTCGTTGTTCCTTAGAGGTGATTACGGAATTTGTTTACACAACCACGTAGCCATTGCAAGAAGAGATACCCTTACTTTTAACGAAGTATTTATTGATGGAACCAAGATAGAGGCGAATGCTAACATACACATTTTGTATGGAAGAAAGCGATTCAGATTAGCTGCATTACATGTCTAAGCTAATTGCCCTACAGCAAGATGTAACTCACTGAGTTAGGATTGATGCATCCCAGATGAATGATGAATTATTGTGCCATATATTGACGAAAGAAATTGAATTACAACAAATTAATTTTTGTATTTGGTAAGGGCAAGCATAAGACTGTACTACAACGGTTATATGAAAGAGCAGAAGCTTTAGTAGACAAACGTAAGGAATACGAAGCTCATTTAGTCATTATGGGCGAGCGAAATAGTTACTCTAAAACAGATCCTGATGCTACTTTCATGCGTATGAAAGAAGACCATATGCGAAATGGTCAACTAAAACCAGGCTACAACGTTCAAATAGCTGTTCATTCCGAATATATTATGGGTGTGGGTATATTCCTAATCCTAACGATACTAATACATTAATTCCATTTTTGAATCATTTAGAAAGTTTGCATACTTCTAAATTTAAATATATAGTAGCGGATGCAGGATATGACAACTACGAAAATCTATTATGGTTAGAGGAAAGAGGATACCTGTCTTGTATTAAACCGAAGGACCAGGAACGATCTAAACAACGCAAGTGGAAAACAGATATTAGTAAAAGTTTCGTAATATGGAATACCTGTCCGAAGAAGATGCTTTATTTGTGCTAAAAGGTCGAAAGTTGCACTATTCTCACCGTCGCAAGAGGTAAAGTAAAACTGGATTTACTTGGGAAAGTAAGGTATACGTATGTGAATCTTGTAATCGCTGTGGATACAAATCTGAATGCCAACGATATGCAAAGAGAAAGCACAAAAGAATCCTACTAAACAAATTTGTATCGCTCCAGGATATGACTCGGTATTGCAACATAACCAAGAAAGAATTTTAAGCACAGAAGGGATTCGATTGCGCACCAACCGCTCTATACAGTAGAAGGCGCCTTTGGCGTGCTAAAACAAGACTTTCAGTTTAGGCGACTACTACACCGTGGCAATGCTCATGTGCGAAAGATGTTATACCTATTAGCGATGGGATTTAATATCTCTAAACTACACCATAGAATCCAAGATAACAGAATACATACCTCGTTATTCTGCCAAAAAGAAATAGCCTGAGCCTAGAAAAAAAGACAGTTACATAGGCTTATTTAAGTGCGCTTAAAAACGGAAAAACTACCTAGATATCTTGTGATACTAATATCTCAAGAACCTAGGTAGTTTCTGCAGATAAAAGGGCTCGTAACGAAAAATGTAAAAAAGTACATTTTGTTACAGCCCCTTATGTGTAACGGTTATTTCTTATGACTAGTGTAGGAACTCTAACGGTAAAGCTCTACCCCTATTACACCTCGCTTTTTATTTCCCACTCATATATTTCGCTTTAAATGCTGCCAATTGTGCTTCTTCTAACGGCATGCCCTCGCCTTGGAAGTGAGCGATGCTTTGTTGCATTTCTTCGTAGGCTGTTGGCACAATTTTTGTAAAGCGATCTTTGTACAGTACCCAATTTTTCTAACATATGACGACTCTTGTTTAGAGTCTGTATGCAATACATGTTGTTGCACTAACTCATGGATTCGATGCTAGGTCACTTTCACTAGGTTTACGTAGTTCCACAAGCCCTGTGTTGCAGTAACGTCCATCTAGATCAAGCACATACGCATAGCCACCGGACATGCCAGCCCCAAAGTTACGACCTGCACGTCCAAGGACAAGGACCTCACCACCAGTCATGTATTCGCAACCGTGGTCGTTTACACCTTCTACAACGGCTGTAATACCGCTATTACGAACGCAGAACCGTTCCCCAGCGACGCCGTTGATATAGGCAGCACCAGAGGTAGCACCATAGAATGCCACATTACCAATTAAGATATTTTCATGCGCCTCGTAAGTCGCCGCCTTTGGTGGGTACGCAATAATAGTACCGCCGGACAAGCCTTTGCCAAGGTAATCGTTGGCATCCCTTCGAGTTCTAAGGTCATACCGTTCGGAATGAAAGCGCTCGAAACTTTGACCAGCAGAACCAACGAAATTCAATTTGATAGTATTCTCTGGCAATCCTGCTTCGCCGTAGCGGACGAACCACCCTCGCCACCAACCAAGGTGCCTACTACACGATTCACATTGCTGATAGCCAATTTAGCACGAATTGGTTTTTGATCATCCAAGGCAGGACGGCACATGCGAAGTAATTTTTTCATATCCAAGGTGCGTTCCAATTCATGATCTTGGTCGATGCTGTGTAAATGTCCCACAGATACATCTGTATATGGTTTAAACAAAGATTCTGTTTCAAGTCCACGCGAGACAATTTGAAAATTATCGTCTTGTGGAGCGTTGGCGTACTAAATCGATACGACCTACTAACTCACGGAACACTGCGGATACCTAAACGACCTATGATTTCGCGCAATTCTTGGGCGATAAACTTCATTAAGTTTTCCACGTATTCTGGTTTACCCGTGAATTTAGCCCTGCACTTTCTCGTCTTGTGTGGCTACACCGTACGGGCATGTATTCATGTGGCAAACCCGTGCCATACGACAGCCTACTGCCACTAATGGCAATGTACCAAATCCGAATAATTCTGCCCCTAACAAGGCCGCGATCGCTACATCACAGCCAGTCATCAATTTACTGTCTACTTCCAGTTGTACACGGTCACGCAAACGGTTCAACATCAAGGTTTGATGTGTTTCTGAAAGTCCCAATTCCCATGGCACACCTGCATGTTTCACTGACGTACGACCTGCTGCACCAGTACCACCATCATAGCCGGAGATGAGGATATCTATCTGCTTTCGCTTTCGCCACCCCTGCAGCAATGGTACCTACCCCAGCTTCTGAAGTCAATTTTACAGAAATCGCTGCACTTGGGTTAACGCATTTCAAGTCACAAATCAACTCTGCCAAGTCTTCGATAGAATAAATATCGTGATGTGGGTGGCGGAGATACGAGCTTCTACCCGCTGTAGAGTGACGAGCTGCAATGTCTGGGTATACCTTTTGCCCGGTAATTGACCGCCCTCACCTGGTTTCGCACCCTTAGGCCATTTGATTTGTAATTCTTTTCGCATGTGACCAAGTAATTCTGTAGTCACTCCCAAAGCGACCGGACGCAATTTGTTTTTACTTCACTATTGCGATTATCTCCATTGGCATCGAGAACAAAGCGACTTGTATCCTCTCCGCCTTCCCCAGAGTTCGATGTAGATCCTAAGCGGTTCATAGCGATCGCACTAGCTTCGTGCGCTTCTTTACTGATAGCACCACAACTCATAGCGCCAGCTTTAAAGCGTTTCACAATGTCTTCCACTGGTTCTACTTCTTCCACAGGAATGCCGCCACCCACAGGGAAGTTCAATTCCATCAAGCTACGCAAAAGTTACATGGTAATCTTCACGAATCATTTTGGAGTATTCTTTGTATGTATTGTAATCCCCTTCGATTAAAGATGTTTGTAATAACTTAATCGTAGCTGGATTAAATAAATGCTCTTCTCCATCTTTCATAGGACCATACCAACCGCCTGGCTCAAGGACTTTCACATCTTCTTTGAAAGCTCGTTGGAATCGTTCTAATGTCTCATGAGCTACTCCACCTAAGCCGATACCGCCAATGCGTGTCGGTGTGTTCGGGAAGTAAGTACTAATAAAGTTCGTATTCAAGCCCAATGCCTCAAAGATTTGCGCTCCCATGGTAACTGCGCACCGTGGAGATGCCCATTTTCGACATAACTTTCATAATGCCAGACACAGAGGCCTTGATGTAATTTGCTTCTGCCTCTTCTGGTGTGAGGTCGCCCAAGCGATTGCTTGCTTGTAGATCGCGAACCGTTGCTAATGCCACATATGGGTTGATAGCCGTTACACCATAACCTAATAATGTACAGAAATGATGCACTTCACGAGGCTCCCCAGATTCTAGATTAAGCCCATTTCTGTGCGCAACACAGTGTTAATCAAGTGATTGTGCACTGCTGCCACTGCCAATAAGGCTGGAATCGGTGCATGGTGTTCGTCCACGCCACGGTCAGATAAGATTAACACATTTTGGTCCGTGCGAGCTGCTTCCTCTGCATCCTTGCACAAAACGGTCGAGGCTTCTTTCATACCTTCCGCACCTTTGGCAGGATCAAACAAGATGGACAGAGTCACAGATTTCATGCGACGGCAGTCCAATTGTTTAATACTTGCCAATTCTTGATTCGTTATAATTGGAGTTCGCATAGAAACTGCGTAGGTACCCACTTTGTTAGGATCCGTCAAGTTACCGCTATTGCCTAGCATCACTCGTGTGGATGTCACCATTTCCTCGCGGATCGCATCGATTGGTGGATTTGTCACCTGCGCAAATAGTTGTTTGAAATAGGAATACAACATTTGTGGTTTGTCGGACAGAATCGCTAGCGGTGCATCGGCGCCCATAGATCCTACAGGATCTTTCCCATCTTTTGCCATAGGGATAATCATGCGTACCAAATCTTCTTGGGTATAGCCGAATACTTGTTGTTGCATGAACAAGTCCCCTACCTCTGGGATACTATCTTCCGTAGCTTGTTGAATCTCCGACAAGTGGATTACATGTTCTTTCACCCACTCATGGTACGGCAATTCTGTGGCTACTCGTTGTTTAATTTCTTCATCAGAAATGATTCGACCTTCTTCTGTGTCGATTAAGAGCATTTTACCTGGTTCTAATCGTCCTTTCGCACGAATCATATCATCTGCTTCGTTCACTACACCTACTTCGGATGCCATGATCACACGGTCATCCGCCGTCACATAGTAACGAGCTGGGCGCAAGCCATTTCTGTCTAAGACACCACCGATCACAGTCCCATCAGTAAAGCCCATTGTCTGCCGGACCATCCCATGGTTCCATCATGAAACTATTGAACTCGTAAAAGTCGTGTTTTTCTTGGCTCATCAAGGTATTACGTTCCCACGGTTCTGGAATCATCATCATGATCGCATGTGGCAAGCTACGCACTTGTCATATGCAAGAACTCAAGGGTATTGTCGAACATGGCAGAGTCAGATCCAGTATCATCAACAACAGGGAACACTTTTTAATATCTGGGAATAATGGAGATTCTGCTTTTCCTTCACGAGCATTGATCCAGTTCACATTACCACGAATGGTGTTGATTTCCCCATTATGTACTAAATAACGGTTAGGATGAGCCCGTGCCCAGCTTGGGAATGTATTTGTACTAAAACGAGAATGGACCATCGCCAAGGCAGAGGTGAAATCTAAATCGTTCAAATCTAGGTAAAAAGTTACGTAATTGCACTGGTGTCAACATACCTTTGTAGACAATCGTTTTAGATGACAAAGAGGCAATGTAGAAATCGCTACTCATTTCTTTTGCTCAATGGGACGATGCGTTTTTCTGCAACTTTACGAATCATATATAATTTGCGTTCAAAGTCTGCTTGGTTTGTCACCTCTGGACCTTTACCGATAAGAATTTGGATCATCCAGGAGCGAATCAAAGCGTCCTCATGACCGACTGCCGTAGAGTCTACCGGCACTTCACGCCAGCCTAATACGATTTGACCTTCCTCGCGAACAACCTCTTCTAGAATGCGCTTTTGCTCATTCCGCAATGTTTCGTACTTATGAGCAAAGACCATGCCCACCCCATAATCGCCTGCAGCTGGTAAATGGATACCTAACACTTCGCACTCACGGCGGAAAAAGTCATGTGGAATTTGTACTAAGATGCCCGCTCCATCGCCAGTATCCTTATCGGCGCCAGCACCACCACGGTGCTCCAAGCGCTCAAGAATACGCAAGCCATCGTCGATAATATCGTGGGACTTTTTACCTTTAATATTCACCACAAATCCCATACCGCACGCATCTTTTTCAAATTGGGAACTATACAAACCATTTGCTTCCAAATGTCGCTGCTCCTCATGTTGTTTTGCAATGGTACTCATTTCCATCATAACCCTCTCCTCCTGTAGGCTCTCTATTACTACACTAGCGTACTTAACACTAGGTATCACATATTGAAAGTTCTAATTCTATAGAATATAGAACTGTATATTATACTAGCTAAAAATTATAGTATTTTTTTCAATACATATCCATCATGTATACATGTATTCTTAACAATTTCATCCCATTCAGCGCATACCATAAACCTAGAACGCTGTAGATGACCTGCCTTTATACTACATATATGTTTACTATACAAGAAAACGCATAGCTACCCTAGGGTAACCATGCGTTTACGTCATTGTAAAAGTATTCTATTATACGATGCGAACAATCCAGCCTTCTGGTGCTTCGATTTCACCATGTTGAATGCCAAGTAATGTTTCGCGCAATTGTGTTAATGTTGGGCCCATTTCATCCATGCCACTTGGGAAGAAGATATCTTCTTCTTTTGTATGTACCATGCCAACAGGAGAAATAACAGCCGCTGTACCACAAAGACCACACTCAGCGAAGTCTTTCAACTCTTCTTTGTACACTTCACGATGTTCTACGGTCATGCCCAAATAATGTTCCGCCACATACATCAAAGAACGACGTGTAATAGATGGAAGAATACTATCGGATTTAGGGCGTTACTAATTTGCCATCTTTCGTGATGAAAATAAAGTTAGCTCCACCAGTTTCTTCTACTTTTGTACGAGTTTGTGGATCTAGGTACATATTCTCAGCATAGCCTGCTTCATGGGCTGCTTCTAGCGCATGCAAGCTCATAGCATAGTTCAAGCCCGCTTTATACGCTATGTACCATGTGGTGTCCGCACGGTCAAAATCGAAATTTGGATTTTTAGCGGTTTCACGCGCTTTTGAAATAATCTCCTACAGGAGTACCGAAAATGCGGAATTGGAACTCATCTGCCGGTTTCACACCGATAACGCTGTTCGTACCCATCAAGAATGGACGAAGATACAAACTACCACCTGTGCTATACGGAGGTACAAATTCTTGGTTTGCTTTTTACCACTTCTTTCACAGCCTCGATAAAACGATCCGTTGGAAATGGTTGCATTACAAGATATTTCGCAGAATCATGCAAACGCTGTGCATTCAAATCTGGGCGGAAACACACAATGTGACCATCCTTCGTGTAATACGCTTTCAAACCTTCAAAAATCGTTTGCGCATATTGGAATACACCAGCACATTCATTGAGGACAATATTCGCCTCATCCGTCAAACCGCCTTCATCCCATTGACCATCTTTTGAAACTAGACACATAACGGAATGACGTTTCTTTATAACTAAAAATCTAAATTGTTCATATCAATCTTTGCCATATCTGTCCTCCTATTATTCCATACCCAGTGAAAGCCTATGTCTCTCTGCATTTTCCACTTCCACATTATATGAATATTCACTGATTTGTACTTTAGATAAAAACTATTATACACCCAACACGGAAAATGTACAAGAGTACATGTTTAAAAAGGTAAAAGTAGATTCTAATCAAATCTGTTACTCGCTATTTTATCAATCCATTCTTTTCCAGCATTTCTCTTTCATAAATTTTTGAAATATAAGATATATCATCGTCTTCATAGTATTTTTACGAGCAAATCGTTTAAATTCAGGCACTTCTTTTTCTGGAATTACCAAAAATCCTGAACCATGAGCTATCAAAAATGGTTAGCAAAATAACCGAAGCTCTTTTTATTTCCATCCAAGAAAAACTTGCGTCTTCATACAATATAAACACAACTGGATAGCTGTATCAATTACTTCACACTGACTTGCTGTAATCCGCTGTATAAACTCTTTTACATCTAATTCATTAGGTAATGGTGGTATATATGATGTTCCTCCAATAGCTTACTGGAACACCTCGAATACGACCACCTTCAGACCTTCATTGACAAGCTTAGCTATATGACAAAGCATATAATAGTCCGAAGCACTGGCAATAACATCTTTATCCAATATAAATTCCCAAGCATGCTTTAAATTTGAAAAATTTTCTGCATCCCTCGCAGTCATTCCTGTAACTTTTCCATTATCAATGATTTCTTCAGTCTGAGGGAAAGAGGTTGCAACACCTTCTAACACTGCTTGATCATAAATATTCATTTCTCATATTAACTCTTGCAAAGGCAATATTTTTTCATCACATCTGCAGGGTAATTCATCATCAGAATATCCTAAAACTCGCTAATTTCTTTTTCTATACGCCTAAGTTCTTTACGTATATTCCGTATTTCTCTACTATTACGAAGTAATATATTATAAAAAGCTCTTCTGTATACATGCCTACATAGGTAGATGTTAGCTTACTTGCAATTCGTTTTCTGATATAGAGATACTTTTCACTGCCTCTTTCTTTTATTTCTGAGTACCATCATAAGGCATTAATTTTAATCGAGCATGTAAATCTGCTCGTGTAATAAGTAGCTCTTGTATTTCATGATATTTTACAGCCATCCTTCTCTCCTTTGGGGAACTTTTTTAAAAATATTATACGCAAAAGTTCCCCAATTTTTCAATATAACATTGGGGAACTTTTTACATTTTTAATAAGAAAGTTCCCCAATATTGTGCTAGTTGAAAATCTATTTTTCGACAATGATCAAGCTCCCCAGTCAACACTTAGTTTTTACACATTAAGCCTATTTTTAAAAAATATCGCTTTTTATGAAGGCTTACAATGATTGAATACATACAAGATCATCAAGTGTTAACTCCTTGCCTTTTTACATCATCCCAACCCTGTATCCTTATATATCTTCTCCAAGATACTATGCGCAATCCAAGACCCACCTGATAGATATCCAGAACTAGTAGATAGATATACTTCTACATTAGACCATTTTGCCTCAGTCTCCTCGGTCTCTTCATCTGCTGATATTTGATGAAGCAACATAGTAGCTAGATCCCTGAACCTTTTTGTATTTTCTCCACATCAATTTTATAAAAAGAGTCAGTAATGGTAGGTACGCCTTCTCCATGACCTACCTTTCGAACATGATTTCTCAACACACTATCATTCTTCAAGGTACATATATCGATTACTTTATCCCAACACATTTCATGAAGAATCATTATATCAGCTTTTGCTATGTCCATATGATTAGCATAAAAACTATACACATATCTGATTAGGACTATCTTCTACAATCCTGACAAGTAAATTATCCAACACTACAGAAGGCCCATCTATTAACTTAACCCCCTCGATCCGTTCATAATAGGAATCTATATATCCCTCAACTTGCCACATCACCAATATAGGAGATTTCCTATGTTCTATATACTTTTGAACTATCAAATCACTTTCACCTCTATGTGTACCATATAAACTACTGCTCTTATTTCTAAAAGCATTCTAACATTGGGGAACTTTTTTGTTCTATTTTTCTAAAAAAGTTCCCCAATTATTTATGAATCTCCTTCTACCACTCTTCAGTCACATAAAAGGTAAACTCCTTTTTCCATGATTCTGGTATAGGCGTACTTTCATAAAACCAATAACATATACAATATTTTATAAAATTCAAGCATACTCTAAGTGGAATATCATCATAACACTTGCTCTCATTTCTACAATAAGAGAGAAAAATCTTTTAAGAAAAACACAATTTGTTCTTGGTTTTTGTCGTATCTCGCAAACCCTCTAAGCATATATTGTTCTAGTTTATCCAATGAATCAATCTTACCATTCACATACTTAGACATAGCATGAACAAATTCCGCAGTATCATGTGCTTCTGTTAAGTCCACTACAAATGTATCTTCATCAGTTACTATCTTGTCTCGCAACAAATCATACTCTGATTCTTCCAAATAAATAATTTCATTATGAGGCGGACTATCGTTTCTGTCCAAGAAGTCTCTTGCACATAGTATAACTTGCACAGCTCTAATGGTAAGGATGACCAAGATTCCATAGCTTCTGTTTCAACAGCTCATCTAGGCATATATTACCAGCAAAAACGTCCACACCAATAGAGCATCTAAATCTCTATGCATATTAAAAGAAAATATGTCCCTCAAATAACCTAGAACTCCACTTTTTCTTTTCATCGCTATATCCAGATTTCTAAAAATGATATAGAGTTCTCGAACGGGTTCTACTCCCTTAGCATTACCATATAATAGGATATCTTCCAAATGATACAGTTAACAATATTTTCATCAATGAGTAACTTTTCCTTAACAACCTTGTATATATCATCCCAAATATCAATATGATTTCCATCAAACTCTATCATCATTCTATAGTCTGCACTATTCTCCATATGCAAAGACCCTATATTGCTTTTCCGAAATCGCTTCCATAGAAACTATACGTGCCAAATGAATATTCCCCTTTCTCGTGTTACATTCATTCTCCAGAGAGGTATTTTTCTCTTTTATATTTTAATTATTGCACTACCTCTCCACGTTTTTCCTTAACCTTTTTGACTGCCTCCTACATAAAAAGTTATATATCCCTTGAGATGAAACAGGTATCTCATCTATGTTATGTACATATATGGTATTAAAAATGCTGGGTTCCTGATAATCATGATTTCTAACTTCTGTACTAGTATTAATCACATGTACCAAATTCATTATAATTCATAATCCTTTCTTTACTAGAAAAAGGGAAATTCTTATCTTCAATGGTATATATTTGTTTCTGTTTCAAATCTATAATCAGAATGCCAACCTGAGTATATACATACACATATTTAGATTGAATCTTTATATATCCTGGATATGCTAATAAACTATGTTGCGTGATATCCATTAACACTCCATCATATCTGAAAGGTAGATGAGGTTAACTCTGATACTATATCTTCACTAGCTACTGTTTGTTCTGAATATTCCTTCATCCACTTTTCCCAACTCTGCTTTGTATATTTTGAAAGTAACATCTCACCTCGTTCAGCAGAATACTCCTTTGTCCACATTCTTTCAGAATAACCCCTATCATATGTTTCGGAATACACTAAGATCTCATCTAGAAAAATATAATATCCATCAAGGGTTACCACTAAGACCTCATTATCATCCTCACTGTAATAATCTAACACTGACTGTAAAACAATCGCATTATCACGATTCCTAACTAAAATTAAAGTCCAATTTTTATCATCCCAAGTATGTATATCTTCCACCTTATAATACTGAAAGTCATGCACCACATCATTACTAAGCATATAAAATATGCCACCAGCAAGAATAGAACAGAGCAATAACAAAATGCCACAAACCGTCAGAACTATCTTAACAACCTTCATTAGCACCTCACAGTTTCAATCAGACATCATCCCGCTAAATACAGTAGCATTATCAGTCATCTAAAATAATATGTCCAACACTCATGTATTTACATTCTATCACAACCGTAATCATTTCCCTAGGAATGCACTCATTCGTAGATCATCTCTGGTACTTCAATCCCATACATGCTAAACCAGAAGAGCGACATGAGTCTGGAGCAAACTTCATAAGCAGTAGCCTGTGGGTATAATATCTCTACATCACACAACGAAGAAGAGCACGGCATGTTCCGGAGCAAACCCTACTGTAGGATCAGTCTGTGAAGGAATGTGCCGTGCTCTTCCATTTGCAAGAGATACCACACAGGCTACAAATGGAGCCAGATCATATATCGGACTCTTCCCTTGCTCCACATAGCAACGAGGCCCGAGATGGAATAGAATAGAAAAGACTCTCAAGGGAATCTCCCCCAGAGAGTCTTTTTCGTCTTGCTGAGTATGTTGTCATGCTTAGATGACTATATAATAACTTCGTTCAGCAAGCAAAACCAACTTACACATTCGCTGACTCACCGGAGTTGAAGTTACTAACTAAATTATTCCGGCTTTTTAAATTTTGGAGATGTTGGACATGTTTCAGGAGTCACGTCTTTGCGAGCACCTAAGTCCTGCCACGATCTCACATCCCGTAGTATGTAACAATTCATGAGCAATGTGTCCCAATGGTTTTTCTAAGAAATTAGCGTATGCATCTTTAATCTCAGGGTTTTCATAGGAAGAACGAAGCTTCATATTGGAATCCCAATTATAAAGACCATCGATACGCTCACCTTTTACTATTAGCAACTGGTAATTTTGCACGTGGTTGTCCACCACCGCCGATACAGCCACCTGGGCATGCCATCATTTCGATGAAATCATATGTTTTACCAGATTCTTTCAATTCATTCAAGAACTCACGAATGTTTTTACCACCATGACAAACCGCCACGTTGATCGTATGTCCACCGATTTCTACAGATGCTTCTTTCACACCGTCCATACCACGCACGTCTGTCAAGTTAGAAGTGGAGCTGGAGATGGTTCGTCACCAGTGATGAATTTATAGGATGCACGCGCATGCTGTCCATAACACCACCAGTATTACCGAAGATAACCCCGCCACCAGTAGCGACATCGATGAATTTATCGATGCAGAATCTTCTACTGCGGCAAAATCTAATTCTGCTTCACGAATCCATTGTGCAAATTCACGTGTAGTGATACAGATATCTGTATCTGGACCCAAGTCTTCACCAGTGAAACGAGACGCGTTATTTTGCTCAGGACGACGAATTTCTGCTTTTTAGCAGTACAAGGAGCTACTGAATACGGATACGATGTTCTCTAGGATCAATATTCATATTTTTGCAAAAATATGTTTTTGACCATAGCAGATTCCATAGCGATACAGCTACGAGCTGAAGAAATATGGGATACGTATTCTGGGAAAAATGTTTCACAGAATTTTTACCCATGCTGGACAACAGCTGGTAAACTGTGTCAATGGACCTGTGCCAGTGTAATTTACGTTCTAACAATTCGTTTCGCTTCTTCCATGATAGTTAAGTCAGCACCGAAGTTAGTATCTACTACATAGTCAGCACCTAACGCACGAAGAGCGCCTACCATTTTGCCTTCTTGGTATGTACCAGGCTCAAATCCGAATTCTTCACCGATGGATACACGAACAGCTGGCGCTGTTTGGATAACCACGATTTTTCTCTGGATCTGCAATGGCTTCCTTTTACTTTTATCTAATTCTGTACGTTCGTACATTGCACCAAATGGGCAAATTACCGCACATTGACCACATTGGATACAGATAGGATTATCTCCTGTTGCTTCCAAATCATAGTAGTCAAGTACGCTCATAGTGTCAGCACTTGCTTTTTACGACATAGAGTACAGTTCTTACATTTTTCTAAATCATGAATAATCGCCACATTATCCTCAGCAATAGGGGCACGGCGATCAAGATGTTGGAATCGACTTTCGAAACTCATTATTATGCACCTCACATAGTGTAAACAATACTAGTTATGTATTCATTAACTTTCCGTCATATTATAACAAATATTCAGCCTTGTGGAAATAAATAAATGGGCTATTTATTTTCCTATTCTTTTAAGTTCTAATAAAATTTTTACACATCCATTTAGAATACACATTTATATCGTTTTTGTGTTACTTTTTATCACACATATAGATTTTTGTTGTATATTTTTCATTTTTATATCTTTCAAAATCCATATACCCAAAAACTACTAGGATTTGGCTCATAGATACGCAGAAAACAGGAGAGTTTCCCCTCCTGTTTCATGTTTATTTCAGTTCAAATAAAGGGGTGTTCTTCGCTTGATCCCCAAGGCTGTTTGTGTGAAAGTATTAATAAATTGTTGCACCGCCAATGTTGGTGTTAGGCGACCCTCGATGACAGCATCTTCGATGCTACCACGACAAGAGACAATCTCTGGAGCTCGATAGAACAAGTTTTGCAAATGCTCTTCCACCATGGAATAGACCCACGATAAAGTTTGATCACGGCGACGTGCTTGTAACACTCCATTCCCTTTACATTGTTCCATGAATTTTTCGATAACCCCTTGCCACAATTCCATGATGCCATCCCCTGTGTAAGCAGAGCATGTGTACGCATGGGTTGTCCATTGTTCCGTCGCATCCCGGATGAACCATAAAATACGTTCGTATTCTTGGCGTCACTTTAGCACGTTGCAAGTTTCTCCATCAGCTTTATCAACAACGATAGCATCTGCCAACTCCATAACGCCTTTTTCATACCTTGCAATTCATCACCGGCACCAGTCAACACAACGAGCAAGAAAAAGTCTACCATAGAACGCACTGTGGTTTCACTTTGACCGACCCCTACGGTTTCGACTAGTATCGTATCGTACCCTGCGGCTTCGCATAACAGCAAGGTTTCTCTACTTTTACGAGTCAAACCGCCTAAGGTACCGCCTGACGGCGATGGTCGAATGAATGCATTCGGTTCCCGTGAAAGTTGTTCCATCCGCGTTTTATCCCCTAGGATAGACCCGCCTGTCACTGTACTCGATGGGTCGACCGCAAGAACAGCCACCTTATGACCATTTTGACACAACTTTGTACCTAGTGCTTCAATCAAAGTCGATTTACCAGCACCCGGTACACCTGTTATCCCTACACGGGTAGATTTGCCTGTATACGGTAACAAACGTTGAATCACTTGCTGTGCCATTTCAAAATGGGCTGCGGCGTTACTTTCAATTAAGGTAATGGCACGAGATAAAACCATTCGATTACCAGCTAACACCCCTTCTACATAGTCATCAACGGTCAATTTTTCCGTTTTACTACCTTAGGAGCTACTGGCTTTTGTGGGGCATGGGTATGTTCATCCATCCCATCATGCCCACCGTCCACACCGCGCATAACACGGCATGCAAATTTATCATCTTTCTCCTCAGGAACCCAAGAAGGCTTATAGGTATCATCACTCATAAGACACCCTCCTTTCACCGATTCGAATATGACAAACACGCAATCAGTAGCCAGCTACAAAGTAGCACGAGGCACTGACTACGTGTCATGTCTTACTTATATGCAGTATAGAATCGTCTATTCAGATTATTCTTCCTCTTCTAAGCGTTCTTCTAATAATTCGAGAACTTTTTTAGCACATACTGGAATGATTGTACCAGGTCCGAAGATCGCTGCGGCACCATGCTCATAGAGATAATCATAATCTTGAGCTGGGATAACGCCACCGATAACGACCATAATATCTTCACGGCCTAATTTTTTAAGTTCTTCACACAATTGAGGCATTAATGTTTTATGACCCTGTCGCTAAGAACTCATACCAACGATATGTACGTCATTATCTACGGCATCTTTCGCCGCTTCTTCTGGAGTTTGAATAAAGGGTCCGATATCTGACGTCATAGCCCATATCTGCGAAGGCTGTAGAAATTACCTTAGCTCCGCGGTCGTGACCATCTTGCATTTTTCGCTACAAAAATACGGGGCGACGACCATGTTTTTCTTCAAATTTTTCAGTCATGCTACGTACTTCTGTGATGACATCGTCATCGCTGACTCGCTGCTATATGCACGCCAGAAATAGAGCGATGATAGCTTTATGACGTACCATACTTTTTTCTACTGCATCAGAGATTTCACCTTTTAGACGCACGAGCACGAGTCGCCTTACGACTAATCCAAGCAAGTTTCCTTCTCCTGTTTCCATCGCTTTTTGTAATCGCATCCAAACAGTCGTACTTTGTCATTATCACGATTAGCACGCAATGTTTTTCAAGCGTTCGATCTGTGCCAAACGTACTGCTGTATTGTCTACTTCTAAGATATCTAATGGATCTTCTTTATCAAGGCGTAAGTAGTTAACACCAACGATTTTTTCACTGCCGGGTCAATGTGCAGCTTGCGACGAGTGCACGTTCTTCGATACGCATTTTTGGAAGACCTGTATCAATCGCTTTTAGACATACCACCCAAGGCTTCAACTTCGGATAAGGAGCCCATGCTTTTACGGATCAATTGGTTGAGTCAAAGAGATTCTACATAGTAAGAACCGCCCCATGGATCGATAACTTTACATACGTTAGTTTCATCTTTGATATACAATTGCGTATTACGAGCAAATCACGGAGCCGAGTACAGGTGAGGCAATGCAACCGTTTCGCCAAGAGCGTTCGTATGCAAGGATTGCTATGACCCAAGGTCACGCCATCGCTTCGATACATGTACGAGTGATGTTATTGGAATGGATCTTGTTCTGTTAAAGACCAACCAGATGTTTGGAGTGAGTACGCAATGCCATAGATTTAACATTTTTGGACCAAAGGATTTTAACAATTTTAGGCCCATACATATACTCTGCACGCATTTTTAGCGATTTCCATGAAGTAGTTTTACCCATCGTTCAGAAGAAGGATGCTGTGGTGCGAATTGGTCAACTGTAAGACCTGCCGCACACCTGTACGCAAGTATTCCAAACCATCTACCAATGTGTAACCCATTCAATATCCGCTGTAGCACCTGCTTCTTTGCATGTGGTAACCGGAAATGGAAATACTGTTGAATTTAGCATGTATTTGGATGTATAGGCAAAAATATCACCAATGATACGCATAGATGTCTGCTGGTGGATAAAATGTGAGCATTACGCACCATGAACTCTTTCAAGATATCATTTTGGATCGTGCCTGCCATAACGGATTTATCTACGCCTTGTTCTTTCACTCATGCTAAGATATAGAAAGCCATAACTGGTAATACGGCGCCGTTCATTGTCATAGATACAGACATTTGGTCCAATGGAATACTGCCAGAGAACAAGATTTCCATATCCAAGATAGGAGTCTACCGCAACGCCCCGCTTTACCAACGTCACCTACTGCGACGGGATGGTCGGGTCATAACCACGGTGTGCGGTAAGTCGAAGGCGATAGACGAAACCTTTTTGACCAGTCTTCAAGTTACGGCGGTAAAAGGCATTGGATTCTTCTGTCTGTGGAGAAACCAGCGTACTGACGCGTACTGTCCAAGGACGTTGTGCATACATCGTGCCATATGGTCCACGAAGATACGGAGGAATACCCGCTACGGCTACTGTAAATGGTTACAGTGATCATAAACAGAGGAATCACACACAGGACCCACATCGAGTTTGTTCCATAGTACGAATGAAAGTTGTCATCATAAGATTTGCCAGTTTCAGCTTGCAATTGCTCTTTCCATGCATCCGAAATCGGATGCTTTTCGGGCTAGACTGTAAACGGAATATTTCTAAAAATCCGGAATCATCTACATCATTCCTTTCTCGCGTTGCATTTGCTAATAATGTTTGATAGCAGTCAGAGCGTACACTAATATAATCATCCATGCCTGCTGCATCGCAAAGCTCTTTCAACTCTGCAGATGGAGCCCCTGCCAAGAATACTTTCATAGCTGGGCGAGCAGCTTTGATAGCTTTTGTTACAGCTGGTGCTAATTCTGGATAGGTGTCGTCAGTGGAACATCCGATAGTCACGTCTGCATTGGATGCTAACGCCGCTGCTACCGCTTCGTCCACAGTTGGGAATCCATCATTAGTAAGCACGTCAAACTCAGCTACTTGCATGAAGGAAGTAACGAAATCGGCTCTCGCTTTATAATGTTGTGGAATGGGTCCCATGTTAGCCAAGAAGATCTTAACATTGTCCCCATTATGTGTTTCTTTTGAAAGTTTCAGTGCGCATACGCAATTCTTCGTATTGTTCTGTCCAGCGATGAGATAGAATAGCTTTCACTGTAATACCTTCATTGCCATCTGCTAAGGCTTCGAAAATTTGTCCAAAACTTGCCCCTGCTACTAATGCATCGTAAGCCACTCGTACTAAGGATCCTAATTCGCTGAAATCGGATTCTTGTAATTTTTTAAGTGCTAATTCTGCTGCATCAGCAGTCCCCACATTAGCCAATGCATTGATACTGAGCTCACGTAACCTGTCAAAGTCCACCGCTGGTACTTCTAACAATTCTTCCGTCATATTTGGATACATGTTACTACCAACAGCACGATCTTTACGAGTTGCCAAGTTTTTAAAAAGCGGCTTTTGTAAAATAGCATCTACCGCTTCTTGTGTTTCGCCAGATACTAATGTTTCTAAATGTCTGCCTTTGCTACTAATTCTGGAATAATGCCCGAGATTTATCAGTCAATTCTTGTGTTAATGGTTCCAAGTACCAGCCACCACCTGCTGGATCCACTGGTTGAATGAAGTTGAAACTCTTGTTGCTCCATAATTTGGATGTTGCGAGCAATACGGCGAGAGAATTCAGTCACTTGGACGAATACATCCATCAAGAGGACGTACGAACATACCATCCATACCGCCTACCACTGCGGAGAAGGATTGAGAACCCGCACGCAATAAGTTTTACATATGGGTCAAATACAGTTTGCGTGAGTGAGATGTACTTACGAACAAGTTGATTTTCTTCGCTTCTTCATCGCCACCACAATGTTCAATAATTTGAGCCCAAATCATTTTAATAGTACGTACTTTGCAATTTCCATGAAGAAATTTGCACCTACGCTCACATGGAAACGGATTTGTTTCGCAAATGTGTTTACATCAATGCCACGGCGTTCCATAGCACGTAAATATGTCACAGCCGTAGACATAGCAAAGCCTAATTCTTGCACATCATTACCGCCACCATTGTGGTATACATCTGGTGTCGACAAGAACTGTGCGCAATTGTGGCATGTGCCGATGCCAAGCAATAGTATGTGCCATATCATCGAAATATTCGTCCATAGGGACGTGGTAAATGACCATCTTGTGCCAAAGTACCAATTGGATCTGCCCCGATCATACCAGACAAGGATTTCACATCCACCCCTCGGGATTCGCAAAGTGCATGTAAAGCACCTGCCCAGCATACGCTACTAGCACCTGTACGAACATCTAATTCTTTTGTGATAAGTCCATGCCTTTTAACAAAGCTTCTACTTCTTCACAGTAGACAAGGATACCCCTCTACACGCCACGTCCTTAGGGTCAGCTTTCGTAGCATCCTGTCGCTTCCGTAGCACACTATCAAGTGTGAAACTGATAGCTGTGCTACCTTTTATGTAATTCAAATGCAACATGTCATGCATGTCAGCAATTGTTTTTCCGTCACAACGTTGTGCAATTGTCCAAGGTTTGTGGATATATCCACTAGCTTTCGCCCCCGTAAATTGCTATCACGACCAGGATATGTCAAATTTTTGAGTCAATCCTTCTCTGGTCGCTCAACCAATACATGGTTGTAGCAATTTCTTCGATATGTTTTTGTATACATACTGGAAATCTTTTCCTTTAAGATACCTTCTACCGTCGTTTTCCTCCTCGTAGGTAGGGATAGAAAACTCATCAAACGATACATCTGGTAGCTCAAACTGTTCTTCGTGAACTTGTGGTTCATGATGCTTGTCTTGTCCCATAGTCTAGCTTCGCTCTCTGACCACACAGGCATACGTTCCCTTTATCAAACCATATTTTTCCAAGCAGATATGCTTCATCACAGAGATTCTAATAAGCTTATGTAATCGTTGCGACTCTGATAAAAATAAAATAAACCATGAAAATGGGTATACCCTACAGCCCTATAACTCATCACCCTACCTAGTCTTTTACTGAAAGATAGTACCACCCTCATAAAGAAAAACCGTTTTCGATTGAAACGATAGGTTATGATTTAGCGTATGCTCTAGCGCAAAACCATCTCTACCCGTCTCGCGGATCTCAACGACATGCTTCTTACGGCAGTTCTTCTGACTCAGGATCTTCGCTACACTCGCCTTCCCAGTTTCCCAGTGACGTTACATGAAGTTTTTGCTCCCCCTTTACAAGCGGCGGGACCGTGTTGGCTTTTCACCAAGCTTCCCTATTAAGCCTTTCTAGACAGCAGTATAGGCGAATATAAAGTTATACCTTGATTATAAACTGTTTTGTGAAAGAATAGAACGGCATTTACAGACTATAACAATATTTCACGTTGATATAAATTTCAGTTATTACAAAATACCAATATTGCATTTTACGATTTCAATTCTATAATAGTTAGCATACATCTCATACTAGACCTCTAATTTATTACTAACAGTTATTCTTTTTATAATTTTGTATTTATTCTCAATATGAAAGTTATATTCTAATATATGCACCTCTCTCTATCTCTAAATCTCTCTACACACTACCTCCGAAGGCTCCTCTTTCGTCATCTACCACTCTTTTACTTCTCTAGCATCTACAACTCTTTTACTTCTCTAGCATCTACCACCCAGTCAACAAAATGACTACCCATCCCATACAACAACATATACTAGCATGCAAAAACAGAGGGATGCTATCATAGCACTCCCTCTGTTCAATCTGTCATATCCTGTTACATGGGATTATTTCTTTTTCCACTCCATCACTTCAAACCCGTAATTGCGAATGTGTTCTTTCAGTAATTTTAAATATTTTTTCGCAATCGCACTTGGCTCTAACATATGAGGCATTAAATAACCCATGGTCATCGTATCTTCTACATCCAATGGGATCGCGATGATCTTATCATCATTTAACTCACGGCTCAAAAATACCGGAGCTGATGGTGTATCCATTCGACCAACCATCAAGTTAAAAATGGTAGCACGGTCGGATACTTTTTATAGTCATTTTTCTATCCAAAGTACTCAAGATTTCCTCGAGAAATAGAAGGAATTGTCTTCCCCTTGGTCATAGCACAAGTAAAGGGAACTCTCTAAATCTTCAATGTAATTTTTATCTTGGTTCGCCAACGGATGTCTCTCTGCACAAGAATACATGTGGTTCTGCTTCAAACAACGGATAAAAGGTGAGCTTTATACTCTTTAAACAATTTCTCCATCACTTGGCGGTTAAAATTATTCAAATACAGAATGCCCAATTCACTTTTGAAAGTTGCTAAATCTTCAAAAATATTTTGCGTCTCCGTCTCCCGTAAGCCAAATTGATATTCATCTGTATCCACACTTTTAATGAGTTCTACAAAGGCATGCACCACAAAGGCATAATGCTGTGCGGAAATAAAGAAGTGCTCCTTCCGCTTCGTATTGGATTTATAGCGTTCTTCTAATAATTGTATTTGATCTCAATACTTGGCGCATGATATCATAAACTCTCGCCCATCATGGGTCAAGGTTACCCCCAGACTTCGTACGCAATAAGAGCTGAACCCCCATTTCATGTTCTAACTTTCACCGCATTGGATAAGCTTTGGCTGGGATAAATATAATTCCTTAGTAGCTTCATTAATAGATCCTTTCTCTGCAATTTTCTCTAAATATTGTAATTGTTGTATTCTCATTTGTATTTGCCTTTTCTATATCTATCATGAAGTATAGTATGTATTGTAATTTCTTTTCCTAGGAATGAAAAACCTAACGAGTAAAATAAGATACTTACACGTTAGGTACTTCATGTTATTAACGATCCATTGTCAATTCCCCATAGGAAATGACAATCTTGTACACTTATAATACATAAAAGACCACTCATAGTCAACATTTATTTTTACTAAATTTATACTATTTTACTAGTATATAATAGGAATCACTCCTATATAGTTTTTATTTATAACTGACTATATATATTATGAATTGGTCTATATCGAAAAATTGGTATTATAAGAACATGTTTGACTGACAAGAAAGGACCCTAGCCATGAGCGAAACTATACAACAAAAACGACCAACTTTATCCTATGAAATATTCCTCCTAACACACAAGTAGGAGACGAAAAATTATTGCAGTCTTAGATGAATTGAAAAACTTAAAACCAGAGTTCATCTCTGTCACATGTAGCAATAAACAACGCAATATCGAAGAAACAACCATAAAATTATCCAATTATGTGCAAAATACCTTGCATATCCCTACAAAGCCCATCTACCAGCTATCTATTTATCCAAAGAGCAAGTGAAGTCTGTCATAGATAGACTCTGATGAACTAGGGATTCATAAATTATTAGCCCTCCGCGGTGACATCTTAGAAGATTTACCTCCAGTAGGCGATTTTTAAATATGCCACAGAGCTCGTTATTTTCGTCAAAGAATATGCTCCGCATTTCCAAATCTCTGGCGCTTGCTATCCAGAAGTGCATCCAGATTCACCAAGCCAATTACAAGATATTAAATTCTTGAAAGAAAAAGTAGATGCTGGCTGTGAACTACTAGTGACACAATTTTTCTTAGACAACAATGTCTTCTACGACTTCCAAGAAAAATGTGCCATTGCCGGGATTGAGGCGCCAATTCTAGCCGGGGTAATGCGATCATCAACCGCAACCAAGCTCTTCGTCTATTGACTAGCAATGCTACAGCCATCCCTCGCAAATTTAAAGCGATCTTAAATAAATACGAGCATGACCCTGTGGCCCTCCGTGATGCAGGTCTTTGCACTACGCATTAAATCAGATCGTAGACCTCATCACAGAAGGCGTATCCGGCATTCACTTATATACAATGAACCAATCCAATACGGCTTTGTATATCGAAAATGCTGCACGATCCTTATTTAGTTCACCTATTTACGAGATCTAGCACACTATCTCTAGGGATATACCAATATCTTCACGCATGTTCGTACCTATTCTATCTATTTGAAGAGTGATATATAACTGTACATTCTATACTGTACATTGCATGCTGTACATCATACAATACATTTACAAACATATGTAACACATGCAAAATGGATGCCTTCCGTAGACTCTCTTTCCATAAAAGAAACTACACAGGGCATCCATTTTGTTTTATCATACTACTCTTGTTACATATACATGAGTAATTCCATACTATATGTCCATATTAATGTATGATATATATTTTTACTTTCAAATATGCGCTACATTTCACTCAAAGCGTTTATGTATGTTATATATACTCCCTACTTTCAAGCATTCACCATACTTCACGCTACATTCCACGCATTATATATCGCATGCATACTATGGATTCATTAAATATAATGCCGCGGCACTCGTTCGGAAAAGTTACAGAATATTTCATACGGAATGGTTCCCACCAAATAGGCTAACTCAAGAGCCGTAATACTTTCTTGCCCTGTTTACCCAGTAACACCACTGCATCACCAGGAGCCACTGTAATATGGTCTGGAACTTTCACCATGAATTGATCCATGCAAATGCGTCCTACGATAGGGCAGCGTGCACCATGAATCAGCACCGACCCCTTATTCGATAGAGCCCGTGGATACCCATCAGCATAGCCTACGGGTATAGTAGCTATGGTCTCCGCATCTGTTGTCGTATAAGTGCTGCCATAGCCTATGGAGGAACCTTTTGAGCAAATGTTGCACATGTACCACTTTGCTATATAAACTCAAAGCTGGCTTTCAACCCCAATCGGTTAGGCACATCCATAGACGGCATAATGCCATATTGAATGATTCCTGGACGCGCATCGTTGAATAAACTATCTTTCACCGCCAATAATCCAGCACTATTAGCCAAGGAAAACCGATAGTCCTCATCACGATGGGCAGGAATCGTTTCCACTACTTTTCTAAACTGTGATACCTGAAAGTTTGCATGACTTTGATCAGCGGCATCTCCATTTGCCAAATGCGAAAAGAATCCATCTACACACAAATATTCGTAAGATTCTACTCGTTCTAGAATGCCAATACATCTTCTGGATTACTGCCGATGCGATGCATACCTGTATCTACAGCAATAGCGCACTCCACAATCGTTTCATGGCGATGAGCACACTCGTTCAAAGCCTCTAAATCCGTAGATTCACAAATAGCAGGTCTAGAATGACCTTCCATGACTAAATCAAAAGACTGTGGCAATGTTAAACCCAATAAATAAATCGGCACCGTTATCCCTGCTTCACGTAGAGGAATCGCCTCTTCAGGGAATGCCACTGCTAACGACTCATAGCCTTCCTCTACGGCAATACGTCCCTACCATGACACTGCCATGACGTGTACCCATTAGCTTTCACCACCGCCGTACTCGTGCACCACTCTGGCAAACAATCTTTAATTTTTCGTAAATTACTTCGTATTTGTGCTGTATCTATTTCTACATAGGTAGGTCTCACAAATTCACCTTCTTATTCTTACATATAGGAACACATCATTTATTGATATGTACTAGAACATCACTCAATAAAACTTATATATTCTAGACATTTATTATACTATTATACCACCTAAATAGAATCAAATTCTCTACATAATCAAATAATTTCTTATTTTTCTAAAAAGTTAGGTATAATCTAATGTAGGTATAGTCTTCAATCATTTCTTATACTACCTTTCACAAAAAGGACTGACTACAGAATCTAATGCAAGATTCTAAGTCAGTCCTTAACTATCTACCTATGTAATTGTACTGTGTACCTAAGTAACGTATATTAGATTATGGCATATTGAAAGGCCATACCATTGGAATCACGATAAGACTTACAACAAAGCAAACCAAGATCAATGGAGTACCTGCTTTCACATAGTCCATAAATTTGTAATTACCAGGTGTTAATACGATTGTATTAGGTGGTGTACCTACTGGTGTAGCGAACGCACAAGATGCGGCAACGCCAATCGCCATAAGTACTGCATGAGGGCTTGCACCCATCGCTTGAGCAATAGAAATACCAATTGGAGCCAACAATGCGCAAGATGCTGTATTGGACATAAATTGTGTTAATACACAAGATAAGATAAATAACACAGCTGTTGCAAAGTAAGGACTTGGGTTATTACCCATGATACCTACTACTGCATTGGCAATCATTTTACCTGCCCCAGAATCATTCATAGCGGCTGCTACTGGCATCATACCAGCAAATAGGAAAATAGTTACCCAGTCTATCGATTGATATGCTTGTTTTTCTTTCAAGCAACCAGCTAGTACGGCTAAAATAGCACCTACGATAGCGGCTACATGAAGAGGAACGTTAATACCAATACTTTTTAATGGATCAGATAATGCCATGAATAATACTACGCCTAATAAGATGATACCGGAGTACCACATTTTTTTAGGATCATTAGAAATTTCACTAGCATCTACTTCTTGTTCTACTTCAGCATCTGCATTACCATCATGTTTAGGTAAGAAATGTTTACCAATTGTTACCATGTAGATCATAAACGCAACTGTTAAAGGAATACCAATCCATGCGAATTCAAAGAAACCGAATTGAGGTAGTTTTGCTTGACCTAATGCACCATTAATGATGATATTAGGAGGTGTACCTACTAATGTAATGATACCACCAATACCTGCCGCAAATGCCATAGGCATCAATTGACGGGATGCTGGAATTTTAGCAGATGCACAGATACCAATAACTACTGGCAATAACGCTGCTGCTGTACCAGTGTTGGAAAGCACAGAGGACATACCTGCAGTAACAAGCATTAAGGCAATCATAAGACCATTTTCACTTTTACCTGCTTTGTTAACTACGGAAATACCAATTTTTTGTGCTAAACCAGTATGGAATAATGCAAGCACCAATAATAAACATACCTGCAAATAATACTACTGTACTATCAGATAAACCGCTAAATACTTGTTTTCATTGGAATAACACCTAATAAACCAAGTGCCATAGCACCACCGATAGAAGTAATTGCGAGTGGAATAATTTCTGTTACAAATAATAACGCCATTACACCAAGGACAATTAAGGTTTGTACAGCCGGATCCATAAGAATCAACTCCTCCCTAGGGATACAATCCTTATTAGTCACAGCACACTAGAAAATAGGTGCATATAATATAGGAAGATAGGCTAATAAGAACGAAGACAATCGCCGTCACTCCATACCCTTCTTTTGTGCAAAGGGTATCCAAAGTGTAGCCACTCACCAAGTAGACCACGACGAAGACTATATCTTGTCCGTTTTTGAAAACCATTTAGATTTTCGTTCTTCTCCAATGAGGAGTGCGGTGATAATAAAAATAAAAAGCGCAATACAAATACACGTGAAAAACTTTGCTTCGTCTGATAATATCATAGGCGTCACCTCATGAGAAATAAAAAGTGAATAAAAAGTTTAAGTGTCTGTATAAGCGCCGATACAGTACGAAGTACTGCATGTATTTGTAATACGCCTAGGCAAGGCATATGCAGATGCCTGAGGCATAGATACAAATTATTTCATCATAGCAAGCATCGTACCAGCCGCTACAGCTGTACCGATAACCCCTGCCACATTTGGTCCCCATCGCATGCATCAATAGGAAGTTCGCTGGGTTTGCCTGTGAACCAACTACTTGCGATACGCGGGTATCGCCATTGGTACGGCAGACACACCAGCCAGAGCCGATCAATGGATTTGTTTTACCACCATCAACCCAGCACATTAATTTACCGAAGATAACACCACCAGCGGTGCCACCGATAAAGGCAATTAAACCTAACACGATAATTTTAATGGTTTCTAAATTCAAGAAACTGTCTGCTGTCATTGTAAGACCAGTACCAGTAGCCAAGAAAATTGTTACTGTGTTAATCAAAGCGTTTTTCGAAGTATCTGCCAAACGAGCTGTTACACCAGATTCACGGAATAAGTTACCAAGCATTAACATGCCTAATAGAGAAGTGATTGGTGGTAACAACAAGGAAAATAGAAATTGTCGCTACTACTGGGAAAACAACTTTTTCAAAACGAGTTACTTCACGCAATTGTTCCATTACGATCTCACGGTCTTTTTGAGTCGTAAATAACTTCATAACCGGAGGTTGAATCAATGGTACGAGGGACATATAGGAATATGTCGCTACTGCGATAGCACCTAATAACTCAGGCGCTAATTTTGAAGCTAAGTAAATGGATGTAGGACCGTCAGCACCACCGATGATACCGATAGCGGCTGCTTGTTTCGCAGTAAATCCAACCATCATTGCTCCACCAAGAGCCACGAATACGCCGATTTGAGCTGCCGCCCTAATAACAATGTTTTAGGATTTGCAATGAGAGGACCGAAGTCTGTCATTGCCCCTACCCCTAGGAAGATAAGAGGTGGGAAGATTTCGTATTTAATCCCTAATCCAATGAGGTTCATAACGCCTTCATGGAAACCATTATTAGAATATTAGCACAAACACATCCAAAAGCGATTGGACTCAATAATAGAGGTTCAAAGCCTTTCGCAAAAGCTAAATACAATAAGATAATTCCGACAAGGATCATGATACCATGACCCATTGTGAAACTAATAAAACCACTATCCACCCAAACAGAGTTGAGTGCAACAAGAAAAGCGTCCATATGGAGTTCCTCCTAGTACTAGAAGGGTTTAGTTTTAAGCAGTATAAAGATTAGCCCTAAAACAACTAAAGCGTCGCCAGTTGCTACAGTTTGGTTACGCACACGAACTTCAGCTACTGCTGCATCATGTGGAGCATAAATTTCGTTTTGCATTTTTCATAGCTTCTAAGATGCAAAGAAGATCGCCTTTTTAACCGCTTGACCAGCTGTAACTGCTACGGATAAAATTTTACCTGGCATTGGGCATTTTTACTGTTTCTGCGCCTGCTGGAACTGGAGCTGCTGGCCAGCTGGAGCTGGACTGTCTGGAGCCGCTTTTAGGAGCTGGAGTCTGCTTTAGGGCTGCATGCTACTGGGCTGCATGCCAACTTCATTAACTTCTACTTCATAAACTGTACCGTTTACTGTAACATTGAACTTTTTCATTATAACTTCCTCCTGAATTACCTATTTGTAATGAAACTTTTTCATAAGCTTTAGATTAGCTTATAGGGCCTGTAAACGACTAGCTAGTCGCCAAGAATTAGACACTACTGGGCGAATGGATGCAATTTGATTTTGCGAATAGCCCATAGCAACGATAGCACTGACAATAGCGCTGCATAACTTCTGTTTTTTGTTTTGTAGCTTGTGCGTTGCGTAGTCTTATTCCATTAAGTTCTCCTCCAAACTATCTGGTTACATTCCTACCTAGCAGTCTACCGTCTAATTTCCAACCTGTGCTCGCAATCGGTCTTACGGAAGCAATTTGTGATTTGGAATATCCCATCGCACATACTGCTTGCCACAATGACTGCAACCACTTCATCATGTTTTGTTGTGGTACTCTGCACACTAGGAGCTGTGGCTGATGGTACCTCTGCTACCTCAGCCTTAGTTGACTGTGTAGGATCTACTAGATAAATAATATGCATAAGCACGCCTAACATAATTAGAACTAGCGAATACAATTGTCATATTGATGGCCATAATTAGCCACGGATTATCTGTCATACTTTCACCTCATTAATAGAGAACCATGATAGTAGAATCATGCAAGAAGCAAAGTGTGTAGTATGCCTCTAGAGAATATTTTATAGAGGGATATTACCGTGTTTTTTCGGAGCACGGGTTTCGCGTTTACTTGCCAGCATTGCTAATGCATTGATGATAGCAGGACGAGTATGTTTAGGTTCAATTACCACATCAACGAATCCACGTTCAGCAGCTTTGTATGGAGTTGCGAACTCTTCAACGTATTTAGCTGTTTTTTCGTCTTTATCTTCATCGCGTTTGAAAATGATGTTTGCTGCACCAGCAGGTCCCATTACAGCGATTTCAGATGTAGGCCATGCATACACTTGGTCCGCACCCAAATCTTGGGAACACATTGCAAGGTAAGATCCACCATATGCTTTACGAGTGATAACAGTGATTTTAGGTACTGTTGCTTCAGAGTAAGCATATAACATTTTCGCGCCGTGACGAATGATGCCGCCCCATTCTTGGTTTGTGCCCGGTAGGAAGCCCGGTACGTCAACAGAAGTTTACAACAGGGATGTTGAAAGCATCACAGAAACGGATAAAGCGGGAAGATTTGTCGGATGCATTGATGTCTAAGCAACCTGCCATTACGCGTGGTTGGTTAGCAATGATACCTACGCTTTGTCCAGCAAAACGTGCGAAACATGTAATAATATTTTGTGCGTAGTGTGGTTGTACTTCATAGTATTCACCATTATCTACTGTGCACGGATAACATCAAACATGTCATAAGGCATATTTGGATTGTCTGGAGTAAAGTATTTAAACCTTCATCTTCACGAGCTGGATCATCACCAGTGTCAACTAATGGAGTATCTTCCATGTTGTTGCTTGGTAGAAGCTCAACAAGTAACGAATTTGTGCTAAAGCAATCATCTTCGTTTTCTGTTGCAAAGTGAGCTACACCAGATACACTGTTATGAGCCATTGCACCACCAAGATCTTCTGCTGTTACTTCTTCTGCTGTTACAGATTTGATAACCGCTGGACCAGTGATGAACATTTTGAGATGTATTTTTACCATGTAAATGAAGTCAGTTAATGCTGAGAATATACAGCACCACCCTGCACATGGTCCCATAATTACGGAAATTTGTGGGATAACGCCAGAAGCGTTAGTGTTTTCGAAGAAGATTTTACCGTAGCCAGCTAATGCGTCTACTGCTTCTTGAATACGAGCTCCACCGGAGTCATTGATGCCGATGATAGGAGCGCCCATTTTCATTGCCATACGTTGTGCTTTAACGATTTTAGCAGCGTGCATTTCCCCAAGGGAACCACCTTCTACTGTGAAATCTTGAGCAAAAGCAAATACCAAACGTCCGTCTACAGTACCGTAACCAGTAACTACGCCTTCACCTGGTAATTCTTTTTTCTCTTGACCGAAGTTAACACAGCGATGTTTAACGAATTGGTCTAATTCAACAAAGCTATTTTCGTCGAATAATTTTTCAATACGCTCACGAGCAGTGTATTTGCTGCTAGCGTGTTGTTTTTTCTACGCGTTTTTCACCGCCACCTTGTTTTACAGTGGACAACTTTTTATGCAATAATTCAATTTTTCCTGAACTGTTGCCATTTTACACCTCCATAGGATTATTACGGATACAGTTGATTATTTCATGCGTTGGCAAAGTTCTAATAAAACACCGCCAGTAGCTTTCGGATGAAGGAATGCAATCGCAGATCCACCAGCACCGTAACGAGGTTCTTCGTCGATCAATTGAACGCCTTTCGCTTTTAAATCAGCGATAGCTGCTTTGATGTCGTCTACACGAGTGCTACGTGTTGGATACCATTACGTACCATTTTCGATGAAACGACCGATAGAGTATCTGGAGTTGTAGATTCTAAGAACTCAAGTTCTGCATCTCCGCAAGGGAAGAAACTTACTTTTACTTTTTGTTCTTCAACTACTTCATCTTCAGGAAGATGTTCAATACCAAGTGCGTTTTTATAAAACTCCTTAGTTGCTGCTAAGTCAGATACACCAATACCGATGTGGTCTACTTGTAATACTTTGAATGCCATAATAACTCTCCTTTCAAATGAGCTGCAACTCGAAAGTGATTTTTGTCATCTTTCGATTACTTATATGATACCACGTTATTAGATTTTTATCATTCTTTTTATTATCTTTTTAATGACTTTTCTAACACCGTGTTAACAACACTATAAGGGTCGTTTGTTCTTGCATTGACAGTCTGCTACATCTTGTTTGAAAGCATCGCTTTCTACAACATGTTCATGGACATAGCGCATAATTTGTTCATTGATCATGGCTACTAACTCGTCATGTGTACGTTCTGCACGGCGAGTCGCTAGTTCTCCGCTATCTTCAAGATATTCAAAGTGTTCATCTAGTGCTTCCACTAATTCATCAACACCTACATCTTTGCTAGCGATCGTTCTCTTTAATTGGAGAGTCTCCAATCAAGTTCACGAGAATCTAGATCTAGCATCATTTCAATTTCTACATTAAGCTTATCACAGCCGTCGCGGTCAGCTTTGTTGATAGCGAACACATCGCCAATCTCCAAGATACCCGCTTTGATTGCTTGGATATCATCACCTAAACCTGGTACTAACACAACCAATGTAGTATCTGCATTCTTAACGATATCTACTTCTGATTGTCCTACACCAACTGTTTCAATGATAACAAGATCCATGCCAAATGCATCCATTAATTTAACAACATCTGCTGTTTTTAGATAATCCACCTAAGCTACCACGAGTACCCATGCTTCGAATAAAGACATTTTCATTTAATGTTAAGTCATTCATACGAATACGGTCACCCAAAGTGGCACCACCTGAGAATGGACTAGTTGGGATCAACAGCAACGATGCCGATTCTTTTGCCTTTGTTCTAGATAATGCTTAACCACTTTATCTGTCAACGTACTTTTACCAGCCCCTGGAGCGCCCGTGATGCCCAAGATACGAGCCTTACCAGTACGAGGATAGATTGCTTTCATGATATCGATAGCATTATCATATTCATTTTCTACAGCCGTAATAGACCGAGCCAAAAGCAAGACGAGAACCTTCTAATAATTCTTTGATTAAATCCATATTATCACCGTCCCCAATTGATATACGTCTAGGCTCGAACAAGCATGCCCGAGCCTAGCCCAAAGTATATTATTTTACGTTAGCTTTGATGAATTCAATTACATCAGCTGTTGGAGTACCTGGTGTGAATACTGCGGAAACGCCAGCTTCTTTTAAGCCAGGGATATCAGCGTCAGGAATAACGCCACCACCAACTACTAATACGTCGCCCATGCCTTTTCTTTTAACATTTCAACGATTTTGGGAACAATGTGTTGTGTGCGCCGGAAAGAAGATAACGCAACTACGTTAACGTCTTCGAAAGAGCCGCTTCAACGATTTGTTCTGGAGTTTGACGAAGACCTGTGTAGATAACTTCCGAAACCAGCATCGCGAAGTGCGCGTGCTACTACTTTTTGCACCACGGTCATGACCATCAAGACCTGGTTTTTGCTACGATTACTCTGATACGTTTTTCTGCCATGATGTTATACCTCCAAGTGGGATCGATTAATTATAGTGTGGAATGAGCTTGGTATTCACCGAATACGTCGCGCAATACGTTACAAATTTCACCTAATGTAGCATATGTTTTAACGGCGGCCAAGATTAATGGCATCAAGTTTACAGATTCATCTTCTGCACCAGCTTTTAATGTCGCTAATGCCGCATCAACTGCTCTTGCCAATCACGGTCTGCACGAACTTGTTGCGTTTTTTGGATTGGTTGATACCTACAGAAGCATCGATACGAAGAGTCCTTCAACTGGTTTTTCTTCTACTTGGAATTTGTTAACACCTACGATTGTACGAAGGTCAGATTCCACTTCCATTTGCCATTTATAAGCGGACTCTTGGATTTCTTTTTGGATGTAACCTTTTTCGATAGCTTCAACAGCGCCACCCATTTCATCGATGGATGTATGCTTTTAGCTTCTTCATAGATAGCATTTGTCATAGCTTCTACATAGTAGGAACCGCCCAATGGGTCAACTACGTCAGCTAAACCGGATTCTGTAAGCCACGATTTGTTGTGTACGAAGAGCGATTTGTACAGATGCTTCTGTTGGAAGAGCCAATGCTTCGTCGCGAGAGTTAGTATGTAAGGGATTGAGTACCACCCATTACAGGCTACGAGTTTGAAGAGCAACACGAACGATGTTGTTGTCAACTTGTTGTGCAGTCAACATGAATCCAGCTGTTTGAGTATGTACATGTACATCATGGATTTAGGTTTTTAGCACCAAAACGTTCTTTCAAGATATGTGCCCATAAAGCGACGGGATGCACGGAATTTCGCAACTTCTTCTAATACGTTGTTGTGTGCGTTCCAGAAGAAGGACAAACGACCTGCAAAATCGTCAACTTCTAAGCCAGCTTTTGAAAGCTGCTTCGATGTATGCAATACCATCAGCAATTGTGAAAGCAATTTCTTAGCTTTTGAGTGGAACCTGCTTCACGAATATGGTAACCGGAGATGGAGATAGTATTCCATTTTGGCACATATTGAGAACAATATTCGAAAAATATTAGTAATTAAACGCATGGATGGTTTTTGGAGGGAAGATGTAAGTTCCGCGAGCTGCGTACTCTTTCAAAATATCATTTTGAATAGTACCGCGAAGTTCTGTGGAAGGTACACCTTGTTTTTCTGCAACTGCAATGTACATAGCAAGAAGTACGGATGCAGGAGCGTTGATTGTCATAGATGTGGAAACTTTACCTAAGTCGATACCTTGGAACAAGATTTCCATATCTTTTAAGGAGTCAATCGCAACACCTACTTTACCAACTTCGCCTTCAGCCATAGCGTCGTCAGAGTCATAACCGATTTGTGTTGGTAAGTCGAATGCGCAAGAAAGACCAGTTGCACCGGACTCGATTAAGTAACGGTAACGTTTGTTGGACTCTTCAGCAGTTGCGAAAACCAGCATACATACGCATTGTCCAGAAACGGCCACGGTACATAGTAGGTTGCACACCACGAGTGTAAGGATAGAATCCTGGGAATCCAAGATCACGTTCGTAATCAAAACCTTCTAAATCAAGCGGTGTGTATACCGGTTGCTCTGGTAAGTTTTGACGAGCAGGTACTTTCTCACAGTTTTTAGCGTACGCTCGCATCATATTCAGCAAGTTTGGCTTTTAAGTTGTCATTAGCCATGTCATCATCCTCCTAAAAAAATATTAACCTTGTTTTTCATGCTTCCTGTTTCAGTGAAGCGTTTATGCCAAGAAAGAGCTTCATCTAATAAGATAGGTGTATGGGCGCCATTTGTCTTTTTCAATAGCTCTTTCGAGGTAATCTAGTAATTCTTGTTTGTAGTCTGGGTGAGCACAGTTTTTCAATGATTTTGTATGCTCTTTCAATTGAGCCAAAACCACGAACATCGGCAATACCTTGTTCTGTACAGAATACTTGTACATCATGTTCTGTAGTGATCAATGTGAGATACAAAAAGGAACGATAGAGCTGATGTCTCCGCCTTTTTGCCACAGAGTTCGTACAGAAAAAATGGAGATATAACCATTTCGAGTGAAGTCCCCGGAACCACCGATACCATTCATCATTTTGCTACCCATGATATGAGTAGAGTTTACATTACCGAAGATATCGAATTCAATAGCTGTATTCATAGTGATAACACCAAGTCTACGAGCTAAGCCAGGGTTATTGGAAATCTCTTGCGGACGCAAAAGAATATGTTTGCTGTATTTTTCGATATTGTCATAGAAGCGTTTCAATCCATCTGGAGATGGGGACAATGCTGTACCAGAGCAATCTGTTACTTTACCTGCATCGATTAAGTCCAACATACCATCTTGGATAACTTCTGTGAAAATGGATAAGTTTGTGAAAGGACCTTCAGCCAAGCCAGACACAACAGCATTTGCTACAGAACCTACGCCAGATTGTAATGGCAATAAGTTTTCAGGTAAACGACCTGCTTTTACCTCTTCTAAGAAGAAGTTAATCAAATGTTGACTCATCGCTTTTGCATCATCATCGATTGGTGCTAGTGGACGAGTTGTGTCAGGTACATCACATGGAACGATAGCTACGATTTTCGCAGGGTCACATGGGATGTAATCCGTTCCGATACGATCGCCAGCCGCTTTGATTGGGAATGGCTCACGGTATGGAGGATCTTGTGGTTCATAGATATCATGCATACCTACCAAGGACATTGGTTGAGATACGTTTCACTTCTACGATAACTTTTTTAGCTTGGCTAACAAATGTTGGAGAGTTACCAACGGATGTACTAGGAACGATACCACCATCTTCACGGATGCAAACCGCTTCAATAATAGCTACGTCAGTGTCACCGAAGAAACCGTAACGAATTTGTTGTGCCATTTGGCTAAGGTGCATATCAATGTAACGAATTTTTTGGCTATTTAAAGCTTTACGAGTATCGTTATTTGTTTGATATGGGAAACGACGACGAATACCGTTTACACGAGTTAATGCTCCGTCTGCTTCATCACCAACTGATGCACCAGTCCAAAGATCGATTTGGAAAGGATCTGTTTCCATGCGTTTTGCAAGCGCCAATGGCACTGCTTTTGGGTAACCAGATGGTGTAAAGCCACTGATACCTACATGGTCTCCTGGATTAATCAATTTAGCTGCTTCTTCTGCTGTAGTAATTTTTGCTTGCAACAGCGCGCTTGCACGCGATCTAAAAATGTCGATCATACTACCATCTCCTTTAGTTTGAATGACTTATTCAACTATCTAAATATACACACCGTATATTCAATTCTTTTATGTCTACTATGAAAGAATGTTCTCTTCTATCTATAGTTCAGACATACATTCATTAAATGTCTACTCAAAGTGTGATATTTGTTAATTCCCATAAATACTACTCATTTTTTCTTATTATTGTCAACCATATATGTAAATATATGCATAATAGGCATACAGAACAGATAAAAATAGTATGAGTATAACTTTTTGTTATACCTTTCATCTACCTATATCTATAATTGTTGGTTTACTCTAACTTTTTCGATATCGTTAATCTTATATAGTCACCCCTATTTCATGTTTATGCATTTCTATCTGTTATATTATTCATAACTAACAGTTATTTGCTTTTATTGCTTTTTGTTATTTTTCTATTTTTCTAACCCTTTATTGCTTATTACCTATTTCTATCATCCTTAATTTTTCATTCTATATTTTTTTCCGTCTTTATTCTTCACCCTCTTTTTATCTCTACCCTTTATCCTTTGTTTCCTTATTTCTTATTTCTCTTTCTATGCTTATTCTTAATACATATTCTCATTCAATGCTTACTCTGGTTTCACATAAAAAATATAGAGACAGCACTCTACCATCTCTATACTTTCAATTTCATTTATTTCTATTGTGGTTCGTATGATAGCCATCGTAAAAGCCCCAAGAGTTGCCATAGTACGAGGCTTACTTGTTGGCTGTACAAGGCATGGTCGAAAGAGACCACTCACCATAGCATGCTACAGTGACAGGGTCATGCTATAACGAAGAGGCATCCCTAAGGACGTGTTCTTACGTTTTTGTATATTTCTGACTATGACCTAGAGTATCGCTAAAAATAAACACAGCGAAACATGGACCTGTTTCTCGCTATCTGCAAGTACATATTATGCGCATGATAGATAATCACCGTCGGATCTTGGATGAAAATAGTTATAGTCTGGATAGGTCATCCAAAAATGCATCCCAACCAATGCCGAAGACTGGAAAAGTCTTCTATCATGTACATGGTGCTATCCCAAAGGGCCCACCGGAGCATGACGGATGTATCTTGTCCGCTAAACAGAGACCACAAGCGACTGGATACTTCCCCATGGTAAAAGAACAGTACTAACGGCACGATCAACAAAGCATATAACAGCCTACGTTCAACGCAGAGCCCCTGCTACAAATACAGTAACTGCTAAACTAAGCCACATCCCTCGTGAGTAGGTCAAAGACTAGACACAGGAGCATCACTAGTAGAGCTATCACCATACTAGCAGAGCGTTTCCAATCTTTAGCTTTCAACACCTGCATCGTCCCTAATCCACCGACAGACAGTACAAATAGCAGGTATTCTCCTAATAGATTTGGATTCTGTAATGTTCCATACATACGGCGCATAAGCCCCGGAAAATGAACATTATCTACCCATTCATGGATATGTTGAGGCGTCATAAAAAGTATTGATAGGCGCCCTAAACACGCTAAGACACCAGCTATGCAAAATAGTGTGAGAAACTGTGTTTGCCGTTCTGTACGGTCCATATAGTAACTCATGAGCCAGTATAGCACTCCATAGATACCGATATGATAGATCCAACTCATGAAAGACCACTCAAGATTCACTGAGTTAAACACAGACATCCCTGTCCAAATGATGAACGCTAGAACGGTCCACTGCAACCAGTGCAAGGAACCCGCTAAAGCGGCGCCGATCAAATAGCAATGCCAATAGGCCCGCCAATATAATAAGTATATTACCACCTATGGGCGACTAATGGAATACACAGAGTAGCTCCGTAGAGGAGGTAGACTATCCATTGTTCTACAGATAGCCTACGTAGGGCATCCATTAGTGCCCCATTTCTTGGGCGAGCCATTGTTGCACGTCACCAAGAATGTACAAGGAGCCTACCACAGCAATGATATCCCCTTCCTTAGTTATTTTTCATAGCATGGTCTAATCCCTCTGGATGGTCTCCATAGGGATCTGCTTGGACGGGCATTTGTTTCGCCAACTGTTGCTGGTGCAATGCCCGTGGTGTTAGGGTGCTGGCACCGTAATCACTCGGTCTTTTTGTCCCACTAAATAACTAACCATGGTGGATACATCTTTATCTTCTAAAATCGATAAAACCACTGTTTTTGGTTGTTCTTGGTACAATTCATTGAAAGTCATGGAAAAGGCTTCTGCCCCGCTCGCATTATGAGCTCCCATCTAAAATGATGGTTCGTCCATGGACTTTGAAGGTTTCAAAACGTCCTGGCCATGTAGCACGAGCTAAGCCTTTCACGGTACGTTTCTTCACTCACTGCTGGTTCTTTGTCTTTCAAGATTTTGCAATACCCTTACTGCACAGGCTAAGTTTAGGGCTTGATGAATACCATGCATGGATGTGAAAGAGCATGTCTTTATGACCTGCTTTATCTTTTACAGTAATCATTTGTCCCATCGCCATAGCACTGCGACTATCGATAGTAAAATCTTCATTGAACACATGGTATGTCACACCTAAGGATTTTGCCGTTTCTTTGATCACATCAAGAGCGCCCCCTTGGGCTGCTGTTACAAGAGGCACTCCTTGTTTGATAATACCTGCTTTATGGCGGGCAATCTCCTCTACCGTATCTCCACAGTACGCTTGATGGTCAATGGTCACGTTTGTGATTACTGCCACTTCTGGAGTAATGACATTCGTAGAGTCTAGTAATCCACCTAAGCCTACTTCGATGACAGCATAGTCTACGCCTTGCTCTTTGAAGAATAGGAATGCCGCTGCCGTTAAGATTTCAAATTGTGTAGGCGCTTCCACAGCGCGGTCTATGACGCTTTCACAGCATGGCTGACACGCTCAATCAAATCAGCAAAGGCCTCTTCTGTGATATACGCCGTATTCACACGCATGCGCTCCGTATAGGAGTGCAGATGCGGGGACGTAAATGTCCCCACTCGAAGACCGCTCATGTACAATCCATAGGTAATATAGGGTGAAACGGATCCTTTCCCCGTTCGTCCCCGTTACATGGATCGTTTTATATGTATGTTGTGGGTTTCCTAGCTCTTCTAATAAGGCAGTAATCCGCTCTAATCCCGGATGAATCCCAAAGGAGGCTACCTCTTCTAGGTAGGCAATCGCTTCCGTATAATTCATGATGGATCTCCTTATGCTAATGTTTTTAAGAACTCTTCACGTTCTGTTCAAGGCTTGTTGTTTTTGTTTGTATTCTTCCAATTTTTTCTTTTTCTTTCGCTACCACCGCTTCAGGGGCTTTTTGCTAGAATCCTTGGTTGTTCAATTTTACCTTCTAAACGAGCGATTTCTTTCAATACTGTGGCTTGTTCTTTGGCGATACGTTCTTTTTCTTTGTCTGCATCAATTAAATCTTTCAACAACAAGTACACTTCTAATCCATTCACCACTGTTACTGTAGCGTTTTCTGGTTTTGGTGCATCTGGTGAAAAGTACTGTCACTTTTTCGCCCAACCTAAGGTATGGAAGTAATCACCATGTGTTTCTAAGATACCTTTCAATTCTTCTGTAGCAGCACTAAGATAACTTCAGAGCGTTTGCCCATTGGTACATTCATTTCTGCACGCATGTTACGGATACCTTTAATGCCATCCATCATCACATTCATATGTGCAGCTGCAGAGCTGAAACCGTCCATGGATAACGTACTTGGTCATGGAGCGACCATAATGCTCTCCCCTTCATGTGGCAAAGTGTTGCCAAATATGTTCTGTTACGAATGGCATGAATGGATGTAATAATTCCATCATATGACGAAGAATGGATACCAATAGGTATTGTACTGTTTGACGGTCACAGCCACCTTCTTTATTGTATAAACGAGGTTTCGCTAATTCAATGTACCAGTCGCAGTATGTATTCCAAATGAAATCGTATACAGCGCTCGCCGCTTCTCCTAATTCAAATTTATCAAGGTTATTCGTAATGTTAGTTACCGTTTTATTGTATTCTTCTAGAATCCATTTATCTGCCAGTGTGTAATCTTCTGCGCTTGGTACGAAACTTTCATCAAAGCCTTCTAAGTTCATCAACACAAATTTAGAGGCATTCCAAATTTTGTTGGCAAAGTTACGGTTTGCTTCCACACGTTCCATGTAGAAAACGCATATCGTTCAGTGTATTGCCTGTTACCAAAGTAAAGCGCAATGCATCAGCACCGTATTCTTCAATCACTTCTAATGGGTTGATACCATTGCCCAAGGATTTACTCATTTTACGACCTTGGCTATCACGTACAAAGCCATGAATGAATACGTGTTTGAAAGGAATTTCTTCTTTAAATTCTAAGCCCATGAAAATCATACGAGCTACCCAGAAGAAGATGATATCGTAGCCTGTTACCATAACGCTTGTAGGATACCAATGTTTCACTTCCTCTGTGTTGTCAGGCCAACCCATTGTAGCAAATGGCCATAAAGCGGAGCTGAACCATGTATCTAATACGTCTGGATCTTGTTCTACTTTGCCATGGCAATGTGGACATTCTGTCAATGTTTCTGTCTGTCACAATCGTTTCTCCACATCTTGGCAGTACCAAGCTGGGATACGATGACCCCACCACAATTGACGAGAAATACACCAATCACGAATAGACTCTAACCAGTTGGTATATGTTTTAGTAAAACGTTCTGGTACAAATTCAATGGATTTGTCACTACCACTTCTAAAAGCAGGTTTTGCCAATGGCTCCATAGATACGAACCATTGTTTTCGACACCATAGGTTCTACCGTGGTGTTACAACGAGAACAATGACCCTACACTATGACCATGTTCTTCCACTTTTTCTAATAAACCTTGTGCCTCTAATTCCGCTACTACTTGTTTACGCGCCAATTCACGAGGCATGTTCACAAAAGTGACCTGCTCCCTGCATTCATAGTACCATCTGGATTCATCACCACGATACTTTCTAAGTTATGGCGTTGTCCCATTTCAAAGTCATTAGGGTCATGAGCTGGCGTGATTTTTACGCAACCAGTACCGAAAGATTGATCTACATATTCATCGGCAATGATTGGGATATGACGATTCACGAATGGAAGCAATAATTCTTTGCCTACTAAATGCGCATATCGCTCATCATTAGGGTTCACCGCTACAGCTACGTCACCAAACATCGTTTCAGGGACGTAGTTGTAGCTACGGTTAAGAATGCATCTTCTTCCCCGATCACAGGATATTTAATATGCCATAAATGACCATTTTCATCTTCGTGTTCTACTTCGATATCGGATAAAGCTGTCAAACAATTAGGGCACCAGTTGGTGATGCGTTCTCCACGATAGATTAAACCCTTTTTTTCGTACAATGCTACGAAATACTTTTTAATACCGCTTCATGGTAACCTTCATCCAAAGGTAAAACGTCTCTCGTCCAGTCACAAGAAGCACCTAAACTACGGATTTGTTTTTACGATGGTGCTACCGTACTCTTGTTTCCACTCCCATACACGTTTCAAGAACTCTTCACGACCTAAATCATGACGAGATTTTCCCTCTGTTTTCATGATATTTTTCTTCTACTTTTACTTGCGTTGCAATCCCTGCATGGTCTGTACCAGGCATCCACAACACGTTGTAGCCTTGCATACGTTTCGTACGAATCAAAATATCTTGCAAAGGTGTTATCAAGGGCATGACCCATGTGCAATTGACCTGTTACATTTTGGTGGTGGTAACACAATACTGAAAAGGCTCTTTATTTGTGTCCACTTCCTCATGAAAAGTACCCTTTCTCTTCCCAATATGTGTACCATTGTTGTTCAATCTCTTTTCGGATTATAAGTTGTTAAATATTTCCTTCATATTCTCTTTCAAAATGCATAGTCTGTACTACCTGCATTAGATATTCTTTCTATATCAAAAGACCCCTCGTCCATTAGGGACGAAAGGGTCTATACTTCCATGAGTACCACCTAGATTATTGCCGTAGCAATCACTCACTATCGTTAACGCTGATCAGCGGGCACACTTACTCTAGTTCACTCATGCCAACTCCGAGGCTACCCTCTTTTCTACATACATTGTTCCACCAACCCAATGCTCTCTGTGATGCGTTCAAAAGATTTTTCCTCTTCTTAGTTATTATCCATATAGTATTAGTATACGTGAAAGTATGCAATATCGTCAATATAGTAATCTATAAACACCTATCTATTTTTGCAAAGGATACATTCATTTCATCTAAAGGATTTCGTCAAACTAGGCACATAGACTTTCAAAAATAGATCTACCTCTGGTAATTGCATGTTCACTAATCGTTCGTAAATCGTATCGTAGGCTGCATTAAACTCATCATTGCTCAGTGCTTTTTCTGTGACGCATTTCATAAACGCTGACAAAGTGTCTGCGGCTTTCACTAGCACTTCGTATTCTTCTGGTACCGACACTAACACGTCCTCATAGGCTAGTTGCACTGGTTCTGGCAACGTACGCCACAAGGTTTCATTCGCCAATTGTTCCACTTCCCCGTAGAGGGCTCGCAACTTCGGGTTAAAATATTTTTACCGGTGTTGGGCATATCTCCCAGTGAACACTTCACTCACATCGTGATACATAGCCAACACTGCTAGTCGATTCACATCGATGTGCCCTTCAAAATAAGTATTTCGAAGCACTCCCTAATTGATGGGCAATCATAGCCGTCTCTAAACTATGACCTTGTAGATTTTCTACCTCTGTATTCGCATCAAGCTCCAACGCTGAATATATTTCATACGCCCTAAAAGGGCAAAAATGACTCTCTTCCATAATCCATGCCCTCCTATAGTATCTTATTCTTCTATTATACTAAAATTTTGAGGCATTTACCTATATGAACCCGTATTAGGCACACGGGTCATACACTTCTGCCGAAGCAAATACGTCTAAATACATGACATCCTCCTTTTTATTAATAACTACTATGAATGTATCCTGTAACGAACTTGTATCCATATATCTAGAAGCTAACTCCTAACTGATGAACTTATTATACATAATCATCGAGACGAGCTATTACAAAAGTCCCAATAGTTGAGATCTTAAAAAATAATGCCACAGTTCCCCCTTTTATGGTACTATAACTATAATAACACCAGAATCCACATCATACATGTTGAAAGGAGCCTCTATGGCAGCGAATACGAATTTTTTTGCCACTAGTGATGAAACGGAATCTCGTTTCTATCGGTTTTTAGAGTTAATCGCAAAGGGCGGCGTTTATAAAAGTGCAGATAAAGATTTCCATCCATTCAAAGGAACTTCCTATCAGGAAAAAGACCAAGCAAGCTCACTTTTTTATGGATGCTTTGTCACCGCAGTCCTTATCTGAATTTTCCTATGGTCGCGCCAAATTATTGACTTTGCCGGGCCTAAGCTACTCCCCCTATAACATAAACCCTCTCGCCTTCGCTCATGCAGTGCGTAAAATGTTGCCTACAGATATTCGTCGCAGTTTATACTTGTACCATCTCATGACTACCAAGGATGCATCTGAAAGCGATGCTGACACATACCAAAATGGATTACAACACCCTCTCCACTATTATGCTGGGGCAGAGGATATGGCACAAGGAGATGACTTTGTATTGCAAGAATCCAATCTCAAACGCTACTTAGTGGCGATTAATGAAGACATCCTCATCACCCAAGACGATACAAACGAATCTACCGTCAATTCTACACAACTCTTTCGATAGCGCTTTCACCACATTGGAAGCTATGGGGCTACTCACAGAGCATCCAACTATAGAGAAAGCCTACCAGATCGTCCCCGAATCCCTATTGTCGAGGCGGGACCTCTGAAGAAGAAATTGAGGAACTTCGCTACGCCTTAGACTTTCAAAAGCAATTGTCTCCTATTTCGTCCTATGCGCATTATGTACAGTTTAAACTTTCACTGTCAGCCTTGGAGGAGGGATCTGCTCCACAAGATTATATTTCTGAAAGCCAACCAGCCACAGCACAGCAGCCATCGCCTATCTTGGTTCGTCAGTGCCACCGTTCAAAAACATTGCTCGATGACACACGATTAGCCACCTTGGCATCTATGAACACTTGGTGCACTTTGACCACTATCGATCGAGATAATCCAAAAACAACCTCTAAATTAGACACCACGAAAACAATCGGGTATATTACGAACCTTGAAGAACGTCAAGACGATTCTAGAGAATACATCTATAGTACTAGCAGACATTTTAAGCCCATGACACCCTTACTGTTAGATGCGGTGCAATGCATTGAGCCGTACTCATCTACACCTCGTTCACGTAAACAAGTGAAAGCCCCTAATCTGAGCACCTTATACATTACCTTTCACACGTGCCCAACTAAACATTGGAAAGAACTGCAACAACACCTCTATGCATTCCAGACACAGCGATTATCGATTACTTGTGTACCACGCGAAGGTAATGCAGGCTGTCCGTTCCTCGTGAAAGTCACCTACCCGGAAAAATCTCTAGTCTATCCATTAATCTACCAATGGGGACCGTACATTCAATTTGTGAGCGCTACTGGGGAACCTCTCACAGATGACGCAGCAGAGATGGCATCCCTTAAGGAAGTAAACCCCTATTATTGTAGACCGAGTAAGGAGTATCCCTGTCCCATTATGAATCCTAACACACTGTTACAACGCTATATGAGCTCCCACAACACCTCTGTGGGCGCCTATACCTTCTACTACATTCGCCTCATACAATTATTGCACTTCATCTATATGGATCGTGTCAATTGCGATGATATTGGTGTTGAACTTAACCAACTACCCCCTAAAGATATCACCGCTTGGCTATTGCAAGATTATGAGCACACCATGGACAATGGTAACGCCTCTGAAATGATTGAGAAACTATTAGAACTCTTCTTCATTCCTCACGCCACCTCCTGAGGAGTTTGGAGCCACTCTTTGTGCCTCACTGCACTAGAGCCTATGTATTGATGACGGATCGAGAAGTTCTCTGCACTCTACTTGCTTGTGCACGATGATCGAGTGTTTCCGTTCTTATCTGAGAAGGTACGAGAAAAATTACAACATGCGCTCCAGCAGCATCCCTATGCCAGTGCCTTCCAAACTATTCAAGAGAACTTTCAGCTGACCCGACCTGACACCATCGATGATCCCCATGTGGTCAGCACAGTAACCACCTTGTTTCAAGCGGTTGTACAAGGCAATACCACCCTAGAGGTCACCACTGCGGACGACACCTATGTAGTCACACCTTGTCATTTGCGCTATTTTGCAAATACCCAAGAATATCACTGCTAGGGCCTAACTAGTGAATAGCCAAGTATATCTACCTTCCTGTGCAAACTATCCAAACCCTTACCGCCCTAGAGGAATCTCCCATTTCCAATCGGTACACCGTCCTAGAAACATTGCTCCAAGCTGATGCCCAGACATTACAACTGCGCATCACCAACGACAGAAACGCCCTCAGGCGGACCTTCCATGCCTTGGCAGATTACACCAAGGAAACGACCTTAGTAGAAACCATCTTAGATGACGAAGAGGAACTACAGGACCATACGTATCAGATTACGATTACCTATTATCCATTCGACGAAGAAGACGTATATCAAAAAATACTGTCCCTCAGCGCCATGGTTACTGTGATCAGTCCTCTATCCATGCGCGAACGAGTGATACAACATTTTCAATCATTATTAGAGAATTTAGGTGTCCCTCGCTAACTGTGAGCTACACCTAGTATTTCCATACCCTATCCATATTCATAAGGAGACAGTATGTACAGACAAACAAATCCCTATCATGCCCCCACTGCATTGCGCGCCGGTGGCTACGTAGATATCCACAAATCCGCCATCACCGTCACCCATGACATGCCTTTTTATGCCATTAGTACAAGTCTCCCTTCAACGGTGGTTTGCATGTAGTCATGGCGGTGCGCAATCAACAACTCACCTTTTTGTCACTTCTGAAAGTGAATTACCTGGCGGTTCCACCTGCCTATTTGGCAAAAAGAATGCGTGCAACCTGGACTTTACCCATCCACTTTTGCACAGCTTTGTTAACTAGTGCTAGCATGAATCGTCATGCCTATAGCTTGTTTCATGAAGGCTCCATCACCATCGAAGTGATTGCCACCGCGGGCATCGGAAAAACTGCTCATCGCGCTGGCGATGGATACTCTAATATGAAAAGATGGTACCTTCACTCTGCAGGTACCATCAATCTATTAGTATTTACAAATTGTGCACTCACCGATGGAGCGCTCACGAAATCCCTCATCACTATCACTGAGGCCAAGACATGACGACTCCAAAGCTTGAGGCATTACGAGTATCCTACTCTGGAGAACCTGCAACAGGCACCTCTACAGATGGTGTCATTATGACCATCGACCCGAACGGGGAACTACTAACAGACTCAGGCACGTTCTCCCAATTCGGTGACACTCTGGCAAAAGCAGTGCGTTCTGCCATCGAAAGAGCATTAGAAAACTATATCTATAAGGCAATAGAACCATAATTATATTGCAGTACCATATTTTTGTCCAACATGGCTATCTTTAGAAACATCTTTAATAACATACAATTTATATATGTCCATATATACATAAATGCTGTGAAAGTAAATATTTCACAGCATTTTGTATAAACATTTTGTATGCAATTAATCTTTTTAGTGCTAGATTGTAAACCTAACGCAGCTTTTAGTCTCAACTGCTACTTGTTGCAAGATAAGTACTTCTTCACTCAGCTTAGCACGAGATTTTTGTGATTCGTTTGGCACCGTCTCACTTTTAATTGAAAAACCAACATTAAACATGCACTATGCCCGTTACCTAGTAATGTACCAGCGGACAACATCATATCTTCATTAGACGATAGTAAGCACCAACGGCAAATGCATGGGAACTTTCATGTTTGCCATAACTAGCCGCTAAGTCCCATTTCGCATCTGGGTCGAAATCTATTGGATGTAATCCAGCTACTGCGTACTCCAGCTCCCACTGCATCAATTCTTGATCCTGGTGTATCTAGTCTTGAACCTAGTGTATCTGTTCTTGAATCGACTGTATCTATTCTTGAGCCCAGAGCATTTATACTTGTGTTAATAACTTTAACTTGTTCATCAGCATGATTTACCACTCGTTTTAATTGTGCTACGTTCACCGCATCTGTATCCTCGGAGCCGGGTGCAGTAGAGTGGTAATCCGACGAGTTACATGTACCATCACCAATAGAAACAGCGGCATTCGTCGGTTTCCATGTGGAAGATGTCAGGGAGCGAAGTTGCCAGTAGACCAATCATAGCCAGAAGCTTCCTTAGTAAGATCTCGACTAGAAACGGAGTTAGCACCTAAGGCAATACCGCCGTCCACTGTGACATTGGCATCGTTACCAATGGCTACACTATTGCTAGCAGTGGTTTCGGTTTCCTTTGTAGCAGAACCAATGATAATGGAATTATGAGTGCCTCGTGGCTTTGCGATTCGTACCGATGATAGTGGTGCCAATTACATTAGAAGCAGTATTGTTAGCCAACTACAAAGTTGTCTACGACGCAAATGCTTCTGTACCAGTCACCGTATTATTAACACCAATCAGCTGTACGCAACGTATAATCAGCTTTATTTCCTCACGCACAGTAGCGTGAGTAGCTTTCCACCAGAATTACTGTCATCTCGATCAGTTTTCTTAGAACCTTGTGGACATGTCTGTCACAGGAAGCGGGACCTCCAAAACCACTAGCCACTAATGGGGATAGATTAATATCTGTCATAGTGGTGATTTCAAGCATTACCGCCACGCCAAAGACTAAGGTGCCATTAGCATGGCTGTCGTTTATTCGCATACACCTGCGATGGCATTCGCACACTCTGCTTGTACTTCAGTAGTTGCTGCTGACTCCAATGGAGTTCGAGGTACCATGCTGATGGTAGCGCCAACCAAAGTTTTACCAGGCGCTGTACTGCGTCACTCTATGATAGTCACTAGAAATCACGTTAAGAGAGCCCCTGCACTGAAGTGGCTACAGTCCCGTTTCGTAAAAACTATTTGCACCCAACAGTGGTAGAATAGACCCCTGCCCCTGGGCTTGATAGCCAGGCATGCATAAGGGCTCGTAGCCATTCCTCACTATCGCCACTCTACTCTACGAGCAATTATGAGAGACCCATATGCATGAAAGTGCCACTCAGTACGGTTACATAGGCGTTATTACCTATCCTTAACATCATGGTGATGCTCTCGGCCTGGGCTGGAGGAGTGCACAGTCCCAAATACCAAAACTCCGTTTGCTAAAAGCAAACACTCCTCTCTAATCTACTGCGGTATATCTGAGCAAGAGCATATTTGCAATCGCTACTCGAGCCAGATTGGTCATGGTGATTACGGAGTGGTAGCGTTTTCGCCAATACACGTGTCTCCAGCTCAGTCATTCTTGAATCCAGAACGACAGCATGGTGTGCATACAGCACCTTTACCAATGGCAACCATCTCTTCATGGCTTGGGTATTAGCAGCCAGCACCGGCTGCAATACCAGGGATCTCTTTCTCCTGGCTGGATTTGTTGCCGGGCTCGCACATACTGGACTAGCACTACAGAAATTAGTTGCCTGCAAAGAGTGGATGGTTGTAATACGTAGCTCTAGATTGCGCATCACAGAAATCTCTCTCCCTATATACACTCACCTTTTATGCAGCTATTTTATGCCATTCATATACTTCTATTGGCCTGAGAAATACAGTGTAGCACTAAGTGGCGCTACGATTTCCAGTACGAATTGTAACATATATTTATAAGTAACGCTACACATCATTGACACATATCTGCATAGCAGTTTAGAGGCTAGACTCGTGCAATCGGTTGCTTATCGTAAACACTTTCAAACCATCTAATAGCTAGCAAACTATCACGTTCTAAGTCTTCTCGACTTCGTTCCTTTCCTGTAAAGCTTGCATGCAGCAGGATTCTAAGCTTTTACAGGGAGAGAGAGTCGCTGACGATGGTAGCTCTTTCACATCTGCTGAATTGCTAGACACAATACCATTTCCAATGCGTGACGAACGTACTTGCAAGATGGTGTAATGAGTCTATCTCGCACCGAATTGTGTGCAATGTGCCATGTCCAAATCCACCCCACGATGAGACCTTGCGCTGTCAGCTACAAAAATCTAGGACCTCTCTGTATCCATACTGCATACAAATTCACGATGCCCACTGCAGGCAGTCCACTTCTTCGGATACGATAAATTCACTGGCTAGTATGCTTACGACAAGAATAATATAAATAGGACAAATCATTTTGTACGCATCCCATATGACCTAATTGAGCGTTCCCCAAGGTTGTCCGTCGTATGTAACCGCTCACGGGCACTATCGATGCATCCATTGTCACTACCAATACACGGCGTTCTTCACTTTCACTACGAGCCACCCTGCATTGCAACAAATTGACAAGACCATCTGCACTAATGCCGTAGCGGGACATGGAGCCGTCATACAACAGGTTATCGGTACCACCGTCAAATGCAAAAAGTAGGACGTTTCTTCATCGTATCTATTGCCATGCGTGATGACAATACCACTATGTCCTCACGCCGTGCCACTTCGTTCACAAGCGAAGCTAGGCGCACCATCGATAGGGGCTCATATCCGAGCTATCGATGTTGGAAAAATCAGATGCTTTCAAAAGGTCCATATATCTAGGGATTGGCACGCACCAATCCTCCACGCCATTGAGCGCTCTGTACTCTGGCAAGGATCACTAGCCCCATTGCCAGTGCCTGCAATGGTTCACCACCTATGATCATAATTTTGTATCGTTCATACTAGTTCCTCCATCCATGTTATTACTTGTGGCAATGCGTAACCC